>OJLL01000021.1_pt1 | contig 55304 bp, 82 predicted proteins | sample 1596941 | NCBI WGS metagenome assembly OJLL01 (sample SAMEA3904689, study PRJEB24821) | metagenome | biome: Builtin; feature: hospital; material: surface | place: USA | collected 2013-08-13 | reverse complement strand
GCCCCACCATGGCGGACGTGGAGTGGGATAACGACAAGCACTACCTCGCAGAAGCGGAGCGCATGGACGGGGTCAAAGTAGCCATGCTCAAACCAATAAGGTTACATCCCCAAATTAAGTGCCTAGCCTTTGATGACGGGGGCTTTTACATAGACTACCCGGACCCCGAAGAACTCACCCCGACTGGTAAGCGCTACACACTCACGGAGGTGCAGGAATGACTGCGCTTGCACTAATCATTGCAGTCGTCGCAGTGATTGGATGGCTAGCAACGCTAGGGGTGACGCTGTACGCGGTAGTAACCGAAAGCGCCTACGTCGATGACGCAAGCTTTACCCTGCTCCTCGTCACAATTATCGCTCCATGCGCCGTGGCGGGAGCCGCCGCACTACTCGGCTACGAATGGGGATAAACGATGACGTACGGCCCTTGGCATCACTGGTTCGCCTGGCACCCCGTCGAAACGGAGCAGCACGGGTGGCGCTGGCTACGCACCGTCGAACGCAGAAAAATCACCGGCCCCACATTCACCCCATACGAAAATCCGTACCTATGGGAATACCGCCCCACGCCCGCCAACCGACACGAAACAGAGAAACAATGCCCCGAATAATGTACAAGCCCCGCACCGACCGGAACGAATATGTGATTTGGTCCACGGTGGTTGACCTACCCATGAGCTGGGTGCTCGACCGGGACACAGCGAAGGAAACGTGGCGCGCCGGAGGGTGCTCAATCCTGGGTACCCCGATCAGTGAAGAGCAGGCCGAGGAATCAATGGTGCGCGCCGATACTAAAGGCTGGTCGCTAATCGACGGTGAACCTGGCGAGTGCGAGCTGCTGAACTTGGCAAACATCGAGTATTACCCCGGCCCCTACGACTCCGGTGTGTGCCGAGTAGCTGACCTAGCTCCGGTCACCCGCGCCATCGAAGCAGGGGAATGGGACACCCTACACCAACTGCTCACCGAACTAAGCACCGTGGAGGACAAATGACGTACCGGCTCGCGGTCGCCCACGGCCTAATCCTCCCCACCGGCAAGAAACCAACATTCCTACTAGATGGAGACCACCAATGACTGACCTGAGCACCACCAACATCCAGCGCCTACTCGATGAGGAACGAAAAAATCCCCTCGCCTTGCAATGGAGGTACAAGGGCGGCCCCGCGAGCGGGATTCACCACGAGTACCCCAGCAAGCACGAAGAACTAGCGGGGATGCGGGCAGAGATGGAGCTTAGCCCCCTTGTTGCCCTTGGCCCCGAGATAGCCCAAGAACTACTCATCCTCAGGGACGCGCTGGAAGACATTATCGAAATCTGGCAGTACGCCGCTACTGACCCGAAGCGCACCCCGATAGAGCAGAACCTCGCCGCGAAAGTTGTAGAGCACATCAAAGAAGCACTAGGAGACCACGATGAGTAATCTGTACCGCGCCGTCATGGCAATCGAGCACGCGGTTACAGCCGGATACAGCCCGGAGCAGACCGCCAGCCTGCTAGACAAGTTTGAACTTATCGCCCCTAGCCTGCCTGCCCCTGACACCTCATTCCTCAGCAGAGGCGAGAAAGAATGGGATATGGGTGACGGCTACGTCAATCTCAACGACGGGGGAATCACCGTCAGATACGACGAGCGTGACGAAGACACCTACCTGACAGCCCCCGCCCCGGAGCCGGGCGAAATCCGCATCACCGACACCACTCAGGGGCGGGCAGTCGCCTATGCAATCCTCGCCGCCTGCGAATACAAGGACGCCCACGATGACCAACTATGACCGTGCCCTCGCGGTGCTCGAAGCAGCCCGACGCCCCGGAGACCTCCGCATCCACCCACATGATGCGGTAGAAGCACTCGCCAAAGCAGGACTACTCGCACCAGAGCTACCAAAGCCCGACCTTTTAAGCCGACACGGCTGGCCACGCTGGCAAATCACAAACTTCGGAAACACCAAAGAAACCGTCTATGTGGACTACATGCGTGGAGGGATCTTCATCAACGTCCCCGCTTGCAACATGAGCACTCACCCCGAAGACACCACCACCCTCGCCCACACACTACTCGCAGCAGCCAACCACAGGGAGGAAGCATGAGGCCGCACAGAATCCGTGTCAGCCCACGCGGCATCACCCTCGACGGTATCCCACTCCTACACAGTGACGAAGCCCCAACTATCGAGACGCTTGGCCCTGACATCCACCTCGTTCACCTCACCATCTACGCCGACCACATCCAACTCGACGGCGACAGCCACCAACTCCCCGAAGCTACACCCATCTACGACCAACTGAAGGAGCAGGCATGACCACTCTTGCAGACCTCACACCCGAAGAAAGAGCACAGTGCAAAGGGATGTGGTGCGGATATAACCGCTACACCGAAGGTGGCGAACCGTCAGATTTCGTCATCATGGTGGAAGACGTAAACGAAGCGGGCCGCATACCGTGCATAAATCCAGGGGCACCAAGCCCTACAGTGTGGGCACCTGCCCCGTGGATGCTCACCCCACGCTATGACCTACCCCGCGCATGGACACCAGACGGACAGCCGGTTCCCGGCGGGTGGGAGGACGGTCATGTGGTTGTTTCCTACGATGATCCAGACCCCGGGATTCTCAAGGACGCGGTAAGCATCGAGGGACTGTCAGAGGGTGGTATGAGCTACTACGATGCTCCGCCTAACGGTATTGAGGTGAAGCTAGATAAGTTTGGTGAGGGTGAGGGCAAAGCCCGCCGCTGGGTAGGGGAATGGGAGCAAGCATGAAAGTGATCATTATCGCTGGGGCGTGCGCGGCCACATTTAGCGCCACCACCCTAGGAGCTATTCAAATCGCCAGGCGGGCAAAGTGGCGGCAGAAGCCTGACCTCATCCCCGCTCTCACCTATACCGCATTAGCGGCCATTCTATGGACAGGAGCCTTCACGCTATGACTAAGCCCCTCGCAGACATGACCCCCACAGAGCGTGCCGAATGTGTCGGTATGTGGGGCAACCATACATTTTGGGGCCAAGTGCTCATTTCAATCACTGACGGCGTGCAATTTCGCGGCGTAAATGTGGAGGTCATTCGCTTTATTGACGGGCGACCCGTGCGCGAATGGGCAAGAACGAGTGAAGTCACCCCACGCCCCGATTTGCCTCGCGCCTGGGCACCCGACGGAACACCACCAACAGGCCAGTGGGAGCACGCCGAATACCTCGGAGACCACAAAGGCATGACCGATGTGTACTACTTCGACGGCGACCCCACACACCGCCGCTGGGTAGGGGAATGGGAGGAGGCATGAGCCGTGTAATCCCGGCCTACGTACTACAGGCCAAGCGGTACGCGGCCACCGCACGGGAGCGCTTCGAGGAAGAGAACCAACGTCTTGAAGCCCGTATGTGCGCCACCAAATGCTGTGATTTCATCACCACCGGCGCGCACCCAGAGCACGACACGCACCTGTGCCTCCGCAAGAAGGGGCACCAGGGCTACCACCAAGACAAAACCACCGGCTTTAGCTGGCGATGGGAGGAAGAATGAGACGCTGGAGAGTCACTAAAGCGTACGGCCTATGGTACGCAGCCGAATACGGATGGAAGCGCTATAAAGCCTTCATCGCCTGGGCTGAGGCCATGGAGTACGCAGACCGCGAAACCCAACCAACCCCGAACACAATCACTATCCAAGACCCTAGCGGCGCGGTCTGTGACCTCACCGCCACCGCCCGCCGCGAGTATATCTATCTCAAAGCAGGTGACGACACCTTTAACCTCATGCCGCACGAATGGAAACCGCTAGCTCTCTTCCTATTCGACGTCGCCGACTTAGTAGAGGAAGGATGAGTGTGGCATAGCTGCCCCTAGATACGATAGAGACATGATGACCGATGATGAACTCGCCGCACTTCAAGAGCGGCACCTACAGAATGCGAAAAAAGCGCACCGGGAGGTCGAGGACTTGAAGGACGCCATGTGCGCCGCTAAGACCAGGAGAACTAGCGCTGTCCGCCGGGCAAGCGCCGCTGGTGTGCCAATGGGGAAGATGGCCGAGCAGCTCGGTGTTTCTAAGCCCATGCTGTCCCTTATTGCTAAAGGCGAACGATGAACAAGAAGGAGCTTCCAATGCGTAAAATTCTACTCGCGGCCTGCGCCGCCCCGCTTCTCCTATCCGGCTGTGGTGGTGGGGCCGAGGACACCCCGACGCCTACCAGTGAGCTGGCCACGACTGCTGAGGCAGCCCCGGGCAAGACGGACCCGGAGACATTCGAATCGGCTATCCAGGTGCTCAACTACCTACAGGGCCAGAATGTGACATGTGCGAATACCGACAGCATCGAGCAGGGGTTGACCTGTGAGACGTCTGGCGTCTCGTACATTGTGAACACCGACCCGACCGGCAATCTTGTGGAGGCAATGGTTGGGGCCGCCGAGCAGGTTGATAATACGGCCTTAATCTACGGTGACCGCTGGTACATCTCCTGCTCCGGGGCGACGGCACAGACGGCTTGCTTCTTTGCCGGTGACGGCCTCACGGGCTACGAAAAAGCGGGATTCTAATACCCCGAAAGGCGCGGCGGCTGCAACCGTCGCGGGGCTGACCGCCCCAAAAATCAGAAAGGATACACCCATGACCATTCAAGACGTCACCATTGTCGGCAATATCAGCTCCGACGTAGAGCTTCGATACACCCCGCAGGGCACACCGGTGGCCCAGTTCAGTGTCGCGGTGAATGACCGCCGTCTCAACCGTGAGACGAACCAGTGGGAGGACGGGGACGCCACGTTCTACCGTGTGAGCGCGTGGAAGCAGCTAGGGGAGCACGCCTCCGAAACGCTCGCTAAGGGCATGGAGGTTATCGTCAAGGGCAAGTTCACGGCCCGCAACTACACGACGCGGGAAGGCGCTGAGCGTACCTCGCTGGAGGTGGCCGTGAACCCCGGCAAGGGAGCCCTGGGCCCATCGTTGATGTGGATGGTGGGCAGCATGTCGAAGGCCCAGCAGGGCGGCGGCCAGCAAGCCCAGCAGCAGGACCCGTGGAACAGTGCCCCGCAGGGCGGCTTCAGCGGCGGGGATTCGGAACCCCCGTTCTGATAGGTGGCCTGCGGGTATTCCCGACACGGGGGCGCGTGTCGCCCCTGTGTTCTAATATTGCGTTCGTTAGCCGCCGAGAGTGAGGAGACGTCATGCCACCTACCGTTATTGAGTCCGCTAGTGGCACTGTCCGCGTGGAGTCGTTTACCGATACGACGCCAGGGGATGAGTATTCCGCCGTGTCGCTGGAAGTTGCCGGTGTTCAGGTTGATCTGAGCGTTGAGCAGGCGGAGGAGTTGGTGCGCGGGTTGCGGGCGCATGGGGGGTATCTTTCCGCCACCCCCCGTTAGTCTCATCGTGTCCTAGGCTGTCTTGCAGGCCCGGGGGGATTGGCACACAGGATCGAACGGTGAACAATAGCTCACGACACAAGAATCCCACCAGCACCACTAGGGAACGTCGTGAAGCCAGCCTGCACCAAGACCAAAAACCGAGCATTCATAAACCCCGCCACCGCCCCGCATAATAGCGTCCAGGCGGCGCTCAAAATGTGCCGCCACTGCCCGCTCCTCAAGCACTGCGCCGCCCAGGCCCTCACCTCCGGCACCAGCCTAAGCGAGGACTGCCGCGCCCCCGCCGCTGACGTCATACAGGCCGGAGTCATCTGCCACGGCGACCTCGAGACCGCCTATAAGCTCGCCTCCGTCGCTCAGGTTGACGTCCCCGCCTACCTCGTCGAGAAGACACACCGCGACAACCTCGGCGCCCGCCGCCCCGACAGGTGCCGAAACTGCCACCGCCCGATGATCAAGTGGAACCGCCACGAGGAGCAGCCCGAGGGCTACCAGATGCACTATGCGAGGGGCTTCTGCACGGCCTGCCGCTCCGCATACGCCCAGTGGAAGAAAGACAACCCGACCGAGCAACGCGGGCTGAGGAAGCCGATAGACCGCAAACGTCACTCCGCCCCGCCCCGCAAGGCGGGGGCTGTAACTATCCAGCCAACCTTGTTTGAGATTCCAGCATGACAACACCGTTCCTCATGTCCTACCCGGACAACCCGAAGCACCTGGCCACTGTCGAGCTGCCGTGGGAGAAGCCGCCTCTGAGCCTCAATGACTCCGCCCCGGCGTCGAGGGGAGCGGTGTGGGGGCGTGCCGCGAAGAAGAGGGAGATACAGCAGGCTGTCCACCTCCTCGCCCGTAATGTGCGGATGCCGGAGGGCATGAAGTATCTGATCGTTCAGCTGCACTACAGGCCCCGCGACAACCGGGGGCGGGATACCGATAACGTCGCGGCATCTGGGAAACCGATTTATGACGCCCTGTCGAGAGGGTCGAAGCAGATTCCCGGGCTCGGGTTGGTGCCGGATGACCTGCCGAAGTTTATGGGTAAGCCGGAGCCGGTTATTTGGCCCGCCGTGAAGGGGTTGAGGGGGCGGATGTGGATGGATTTGTGGGTGTGCGAGAGCGCCCCTGAGCCTTACGTTAGCGCAGTCTAGAGAACTCAATTTTACAATTCGTAAACTGTCCTATATACTTAAACATGTAAGCAAGAACAGCCCCTGCAAGGGCCAGTAGAAAGGAATCAAAATGATTGTCGTGGCCAACGAAGCCCAGGCTAATACCCTCAACGAAATCTCCCGCCTCACCGAGTGGATCGTTGAAGAACTCGGATACATCTCCGGCGACGTGGCCAACGCCAACAAGGCAATCGAGAACGGTAGCAGCATGGTCCGCGTCCCAGATACCGCCCGCCTCGCCAAGCACTCCGCTGAGCGCGAGGGCCTGTACAAGGCAGCCTACTTCGCCGGAGTTGCGGAGGAAGACCTCAAGCTCGCCGCGACCCTGACCGAGACCGGCTCACGCCACTACTTCACCACCAAGTAACAACATGGAGGGGAGCGCATTCCACCAATCACGCTCACACTCCTGCAAGAGTGAAAAGAAAGGAATCAAAATGCTCAAGGACTTTCTAGCCGCCAAGCCAGAATGCGACGCATACCTAGACCGCATCATCTGCGGAGAGCCCACCCAAGACGACGAGACAGCCGTCATCCAACTACTTGCCGAAAGCGTCGAATCCCCACTACTCAGGGATATGTATTTTAATCGCGGCGCGAACCCCGAGGAAGAACTCGTCTGGGTTAAAGTCTCCGAGTTCACGGGCACCCTATACGCCACCGCTAACGCCCTGTGTCTAGCGGCATTCCACACCCGGAACGTGAGCAGTAAACAGCTCTACATCCGTGCAGCCCTCCGCGAAGATCCGGATCACAGCCTTGCGGAACTCATGGAGAGGGCTATCGGCTACGGCATCATCGACCAAATGAACGAGACGATCGCTAGGGGCGCCGCCGAGGCTCACCAGAACTACATCAACGCCTGCGCCCAGGGTGTGTAACCCTCCCCCTAACCGCGCCTGCAAGCGCGTCACAATCACCACAGAAAGGAATCCACAATGTTCAAGCGCAAGGGTCGCCACTGGCCGCACAACGTATCCAGCCCACGCCACGTCCGAGAGCTCATCGCCGAGCACCGCCCCGGGGCGAAAGGCGGCGCGGAAAAGTGACCCACAGAATCACGTACAGGGTGCAGCGCTGGAGCCGGGCGTGCGACGCCTGGGCATGGTTAGGCGTTGTGTTCATCGTCCCAGACGAGGCCGTAGAGGAAATGCACCGGATGGGGGCACTGTTCCCTAACGAGCGGTTCAGAGTCGTTGAACATCACGAACAGGAGGTGGTCTACCGTGTTCCGCCAGCCAACGGGTAAGACAACGGTGTTCTGCACCGTCGGTGACGACGTCCGGGAGGTCGGTTCCTACCGGTCTAAATGGGCCGCAGGCCTCCGCGTCCGCATCCTCTCCGAAGCCGGTATTCAGGCGTGGACGAAACCAGAAATGAGAGTTCTATTCAACGAGGGGAGCTACTAATGCGGGACGACAGACACCACTGGACGGAGGATGCTAAATGTAGCTCGCTACACCCGGACGCATTCGACCTTGAGGGTTATAGAGGCACACGGGAATCTAAACGGATGACAGCCCGCCAGCTGTGCGAGGGCTGCCCAGTTATCGCGGAGTGCGCCAGGGACGTCCTAGAACATGACTCCTACGGCCTTGTGAGGGCTGGGCTGTGGACCCCGGGGTGGATGTGTGGCGGCCCCTTGGATCCGGACAATAAGAAGGGCATTTTTACGGGAGAGCTGAAATTTATATCCGCTACCGGACGCCTGCCGGAGTCCGAGGCGGCGGCATGACTACCGGCTTTAGACCCCGGAACGTTGGTTACATGTCCTCCGGTTTGGGGGTGTGGGATCTTGGCGTCGGTGTGTTTCAGGTATCGCTTGGCATGTCGCCCCTATGTGAGCTCACTGCATTCGAGTGTGGTGAGCTTGCCGATACCTTGTCAGAATGCGCCGCAGGACAGCGGCTGGAGATTTGTTAGGAGTAGATATTTCTATGAAGGTTCAGTTCACTATTGATGCGGGAGCGAGGGCTCCGCGTCGCGCTCACCCGGATGATGCAGGTATTGACCTGGCGCTCAGTCGCTCCGCCCTTATTCCTTCTGGGAAGCACCGCCTCTGCCGTACCGGGGTGCATGTTGCTATCCCACGGGGGCATGTCGGCTTGGTGTTTGTGCGTAGTAGTACTGGTATCAAAAGGCATCTTGTGTTGAGTAACGGCACTGGCGTTATTGACTCCGGATACACGGGCGAAATCATGCTATCCCTGCATAACACCGGGCGTCATACGAGGGTTGTTGAGGAAGGTGAGTATGTTGCCCAGCTTGTGGTGGTTCCTATCCCACGGTTTGAGCTTGCTGAGGTCTCCAAACTTGCGGTGTCTGAGCGCGGTTCTGACGGTATCGGTTCTACCGATATTCCCACATAAAGGGCTCAATTTTACTTTTTGTAAACAGTGATCTATAATTAGATATGTAAGCAAGAAAGGCTCCTGCAAGAGCCCAAAGAAAGGAATCACAATGGACGCCCAGACCACCACCCTCACCGTAAAAAACTGGACCATCACCGTCACCGGCAACAAGAACATGCACTTCGTCAACATCGAGCAGCGCGACGACATTGCCGCGAACCTCACCTGGGAAGACAACCAAGTCAAGGTCACCCCGCGAATGATCTCCTCCATGACCGTAAATGAAGCAAATGACTACGCCGTCCAGATCAGCATCGCGGCAGACGCGGCCCTGAGGATCACGGAGAAGGTCAAGGAAATCATCGGCAATCTCCCGGCATAAGGAGCCACAACAGCCCGACTGGCAGACACCAGGGTTCGAGTCCCTGGGCGGGCACCATGCGCCACCTGCAAGCGGCGCACACCACGCAGAAAGGAATCAAAAATGACCACCCTCACCCACGCACAAAAAATGGAACTCGGCTGGGCAGCGATCAACAACGAACGCGGAGACGACGGAGCCCTCCTTATCGAGGGCGACAACACCCGCGTCAAGAACAATCTCGTGAAAAAAGGAATTGCCCGCCTCGTCGAGGGAGTGCGGGTTGGCTACTGGGGCGACGAGTACCACATCAAGGACTGGTACGTGAAGCCCGAGCATGAGGAACTATGCCATAGCCTCATTGACTACTACAGGACACACACGGCCCCTGAGCTAGGCGCGGCGGCCCTCAGCCCCGAAGAGTGGGAGTCCTGGGCGGCCTAGCCCCTCAGCCCGACCAGCAGGCAGGGGAGTGCGAGCCTCCCCACGGGCACCACGTCACCACACTGCAATAACGGTGACCAGCCATAAGAAAGGAATCCCCAAAAAATGACAGACCCATACCTCGCCATTAAAGGCCTGACCGGACTCGCGGAATCTCTAGGGTTCAGCGTCACCCGATCAAGCACCGGCCCATACATCTACACCGGTCTAGACACCTTCCTGAAGCTAGACACCGAAATCAGCGAGGGCTGGGGTTCAGACGAGGAGTACAACACCTACTACTTCGACCTAGAAACACCGCAATGTGTAGGGGACTGCGCGGCTCTCCTTGCCCGCCTCGCCGAGCGTCAACCAGAAACCTTATAAGCGCCTGCAAGCGCCCGAAGAAAGGAATCACGTAATGAGCATCGAGCAACGACTAGACGAGGAAGTGCAGGTGTACCGCCTCGGAGATGGAGTGAGCTTCACCCCAACCGGGAAGCACCCTACGGGCGTCCTAACCGGCGTCTTCTACCACGAGGGGGCACCAATCGGGAGGGGCTGCCTGAGGGTGAACGGGGACCAGTACGACGCACTGCTAGGGGGCTGCTAGTGGCCATCAAGAAATCCCCTCTCTGCCACTCACGCGAGGAGTTTAAGGCGCTCCTAGCGGACCATGAGACACTGAATTACCTGCGTTCAGCCGAGCACATGAAGCTAGAAATCTGCACGCTTCACCTGCCCCCGCACCTGAGGCGGAAGGTGTTCGATGCCGCCGACCAGTGGGGCATCACCCGGAACGGGATGTTCGTAGAAATCATCCTCAACTACCTATCGTCCGATACGCGGTACACCCCGGAGAATCGCATAGTAGCGAACACCCGAACGGCGGTGCAGGGGAACCTCCGGCTACCGTCACCGGCGATTGATCACATGCGCTGGCTCGCCGACGCCCGGGGAATATCATTGTCGCAGCTCGCCACGGACATGATTGTTGAGTACTTCAATGACGCCGAGGCTGAGGACGACACCGAGGCTGAGGGTGATGCGGCATGAGGTACGACGTTTGGTTCAACTTTGATTGCCCGCAGGTCGCCGAAATCAGGGCGCTAGACGGCGACACGATAGAGACAGTGGACTGGTTCTATATCCCCGCTGGTTGCCTCGCAGATAGCCCGTCTAGACCGGGGGATTGGCATATCCTCCGCACGAAGCGGCTGAGGGACCTTTTCGCGGAGCGGGGTTGGCGTCTCAAGGGCTCCGGGCCCTACCTGTGGGCTGAGAGGCTATAGCGAGGTTCCGCTGACCGCCATTGGACCCCACTAACCTCCCCAACATGGACGTAAAGGATACTACGGGCCGTTTAGAGCACCTACCAATAGCTCAGCTTCATCCATACACCCGAAACCCTCGTAAGGGCAGTATTCCGGCAATTAAAGACAGTCTAAAGAGTCATGGACAGTTTAAGCCGTTGCTAGTCAACATTGGCACTCAAACCGGAGAAGAATGGTCTGTACTGGCAGGCAACCATACGCTCGCCGCCATGCGTGAGCTGAACACGGAGGCCCAGGAGGAGGGCCTAGATCAGCCGCACCTCATGGTCCCGTGCTACGTCATCGACGTGGACGCCACGCAGGCAGCAGAGATCGTCTTGGTGGACAACAAGACATCCGACGAGGCTACCTATAACGATGAAGCCCTCCTCGACCTGCTCGACTGGCTGCCAGACCTCGACGCCACCGGCTACACACAGGAAGACCTCACCGCCCTAGAGGACGCCCTCAACACGCCGGAGGAACCACCCCAGGAGGATGTGACGAACCCCTACGAGGACTTCATCACCATACGGCTACAACTCCCCCCACACCTCGCGCAGCAATGGCTCACGCACACCACCGCTTTCGATAGTGACGAGGAAGCTCTCGAGTACCTCCTCGACCACAACGCCCAGGGGGTGGGCCTGTGAACATCATCGTCACCTACGTCATTGCTGGAGTCATCCACTACGAGGAGCATGAGGACGTCCTCGCGGCGGCCGTGGGGGAGGCGGGGGAGCTCAACATCATGCAGAAGAACGGTGACACCGGCCGCAGATACGCCCCCGGCGTGTGGAAGACCGTCGATTACCAAGACTTCCCATGAGCCGCACCGACACCACATGGTTATGCGTCAGCAAACAAGGCGACCGCTTCAACCCCAAGAAGATGGTCATACTCTCCGAGCACCGAACCCTTGGGCAGGCGAGAGGAACCGCACCCATCCACGCCATGAGTGGTATCCCAGACATCCGCATTGTCCGCCGCGAAACCACCTACACCGTAATGGCGTATGGCGATGCTAAAGGTAGTTGAAGCCGTTTCTGAAACATGCTTCTACCTGGACTTTTGCAAGAAAAACAACTATACTTAAATAAAGCACACCAACCGCCCCTGCAAGGGCGAGCAGAAAGGAACAGATAATGGCTAACGGTCATATCGAAGTCACTATGGCTACATGTAGCTACAGCGAGTATTCGCCAAAACTTGGTGCAGCTGTACGAGCTAGCCGGGGAGCCCCAAAATGGTTCCCGTACCCATACGCCTTTTGGGAGGCTCCGACTCCAGAGTGGTACATGCTGAAGATGGAGGACCAAGAAAAATATCGCAAGTCATACCTTGGGAAGTTGGATTCAGTCGGCGTCGAAGAGATGCTTCGCCAGCGTGATTTAATCCTTCAGGACCAGGCGATAAGAAATCAGGGTGTAGTCCCAGATACTCTCGTCATCCTTTGCTATGAGAAGCTCTCGATGAAGGGGAAATGGTGCCACCGTACGATGTTTGCTGAGTGGTGGGAAGAAAAAACTGGAGAAAGGGTGATTGAGTTGGGGTCGCATCCAGTTCATGAGGAGAACCCCGAACCAGACTACTTATTCTAGTTTGGTGGACCGTTCGGTCTGTAGAAATGCACTGAGCGGTATGTCTTGTTGACAGGAAAAGGGCAGTCGCTTATACTTGCGATACGCCTCCTCAACAAGGCAGTGCGTGAGTGGTGAAAGTATCCCGCTTGGCTTCCTGCCAAGAGTTCCTAGTGCAAATCTAGGCTCGCGCTCCACATAGCCCTCCAGCTGACCGCATAGCGAAACTAGCCACAATAAAAGCTAGTAATTATTCGGACAGCCGGAGGGTATTTTGTTCCAAGGCAGTATTCCTAACGCAATGCGATCTATTGTTCTTGAGCACGTGAAATCATGGCCACACGAAAAAGGCCTGTGGGTAGGTTGCTCCGGGAACTTCACCATCGAACGCCTAGTGGACGGCATCGGCGTTCGCGCACACTCGAACGACGTCAGCGCATACTCGACAGCGCTCGGATACTGGCTATCGGAACGAAAAGTCCCATACTCCATCAAACCGGAGTACGAGGAAGAACTGTCCTGGCTAGAGCCATACTTCGATACCGACATTGACAGAATCGCATCAATCATGCTCGGGACAACCTTCCTGCCCCTAGTCGGATCTGAAAAGACATATCAACGCCGACTGCTAGCCGCATACAAAAACCAGTATCCAGCGCTGCACGAAAAAACAGTGAAGCGGATGGAAGACCTGCCACTCAAAGTAGAGTCCTTCAGCTGCATGGACGTCAGAGAATACTTCCAGGACGTAGTACCAAAAGACGCCCCAGTGGCAGCGTTTCCCCCATTCTGGTCAAACGGCTACGAGAAAATGTTTGAAGGAATCGACCACTACTTCGACTGGCCACGCCCCGACTACCCAGAACTAGACGAAGAAGGAAAAGACGAACTACTCGAGCTCATGACCAACAGGGCCAACTGGATAGTAGGCCTACACATCGAGCACCCCGAACTCGAAGGCAGCGGGCTCGAAAACTACTACAGAGGATTCGTAAAAGACACGAACCGAAGCGTCCCTATTCACATCTACTCATCGAAGGGTAAGACGAGGATAAGCCTCCCGTCTCAAAAACTTGAGTTTCTACCCGTCCCAAAAATCGGGTTCAGTGACACAATCGAACGCCCCCTCAGACTGATCAAGCTCACTAACGGGCAATTCTCCGCGCTACGTTCGCAATTCCTATCCAAGCACATAGCGCCAGGACAGCCAGACAGCGCCTACGGAGTCGTCGCAAACGGGAAACTCCTCGGATGCTTCGCCTACGGATCACAATCGGGCCCCGGAAAATCGAAAGACACAATCTACGTCCTGTCAGATTTCCCCGTCGGCTGGTCTAAGTACAAAAACCTCGCGAAACTCATCATCATGTGCGCAATGAGTAAAGAGGCCCAAACGCTGGTACAGCGCTCACTCTCCAGGAAAGTCACAAAGCTTGAAACGACAGCGTTCACGAACCGCCCGTCGTCCATGAAATACAGAGGCCCACTCAAGCTAAAAAATAGAAAAGAAGCGAAAGACGGGTACCACAAATATCAACTGCAATACGCAGGGCCACTTGGTGAGATGACACTAGACGACGTACTCGAAAAATGGCTCGCAGGCCCAGGCAAGACAATTCGCGAAGACCACCAAAAGTAGCCCCCACGAAAAGGACACAACATGCAAGAAATGCACATTAAAACCACGCTGGAAAAACGCAACCCGAACGACCTTAAGCTTCTCGAAATCAACGCCCGCTTCATGCGCGCAGAGCAGTACAACACACTGCTCGAAAACATTAAGCGAGACGGCGGCCTAACCTCAGTCCCACTCGTATGGCAAAACCCAGAAAACGGTGAAGAAACCGTCCTATCAGGCAATCACCGAACCATGGCAGCCAGAGACGCAGGACTCACCGAAATCGACGTCATGCTGATCAAGCAGCCACTCACCGAACAACAGCGCATCGCAATCCAGCTCAGCCATAACGCGATCGCCGGAGAAGACGACCCATCAACACTCCGCATCCTCTACGACGCACTAGACGACGTCGAGTCGCGACTCTACTCAGGCCTAGACGACAAAACACTAGAGCTACTCGAAAACGCCTCAGTAGCCCCAATGAGCGAAGCGAACCTCGACTACCAAACCGTGATGCTCGTCTTCCTGCCACACGAAATAGAAGCAGCAACACAAGCACTACGCGAAGCGAAAGACCAACGACCAAACGCCCTGAACCTACTCGCAGGGCTAGAACAATACGAAAAGACACTAGACGCACTAGAAACCGCCCACAGCGCAGCAAACATCGTCAACGTTGCCGGAGCACTAGGCGTCATCCTTCAAGTATTTGAAGAAAACCTAGAAGACCTCCAGGAATACTGGCTAGACGAAGACGGAAACCCACGCCCGAGCACAAAAGGGACAGAGATCCCCATGGAAACCGCACTCGGAACCCGCCTCGTGCAACCCCAAACAGCAGCCAACATTGTCAACGCCGTCAAACAGGCAAAGAAGAACGGCGACCTTCCCGAAGACGCAACCCCATGGGACTTTCTAAGCGCGCTAGCAGACGAATACGTAGCCAGTAACACTTAACCCACAAATGTCACAAAAGTGCGCTAAACGACCGTATAGACCACGCAAACGGGACGTAACACCGTAACACTAACGGAAGTAACACATATGGCTAAGCAAAAACATATAAGCAAGAAACGTCGAGAACGAATGGCAAAAGTCCTCAACCAACGAGAGCAAGGACTCACCTACGAACGAATAGCGGAAGAACATGGCATCAGTCGCCCCCAGGCCTACCGAGACGTACAAGACGCCCTCAAGGAAATAACGAGAGAACCCGCAGAGGCAGTAAGAACCATCGAGATACGCCGCTGCGAGGAACAACACCTGCGCCTCAACGCTGAACTAGGACGACTACTGCGAAACCTCAACGCGAGCACCAAGGCGGGAGTCTCGTTAGATTTACGGACGGTTGATCAAGTTCGAAGAATCATCGAGACGCAAGACAAGATTGGGCGTACTCGACAGAGGCTTTACGGCATTGACACGGGCATTGTTGTTGATGCTTCGGTAGACGTCACCGCATCAATCAGGGACGCGTTTCAAACTATTATGGAAGCCGACCCGAGCGAGTTTGAAGAAGGCATAGAGCCGGAGACATAGGAGTAAACAATGGGGCTGTCAGCGCGTCAGAAACTTGCGCTCAACCAGTCCACCGCAAAGTTTAACCTCTGGTACGGCAGTGTCCGCTCTTCCAAAACGTATGCCCAAAGATGGGATTTTATATCGCGAATGGCTGACGATAGTCCGGTCGAAGGTGACCGGATCGTCGTCGGCTATTCAACGAACACGCTGTGGAGAAACTTTTTTCAGCCAATCTTCCAGATGGACAGCTATAGGGCTGTGGCGCCACATCTCCACTACAGCAAAAACGCGCCGTTCGGGTCACTCTTCGGCAAGCCGTTTACAGTTGTCGGCGCGAGCAATGAAAGTAGCGCGGCCTCAATTCAGGGCATGACAGTGCAGGACTGCTGGTGGGACGAAGCGGAGCTGTCGCCAGAATCATTCTTTGACATGCTGAACACACGCCTATCCTTGGACCGATCGCGTGTGCTGGCGACCTGCAACCCAGGCACTTCAGCCCACTACCTAAAGCGCCGCGTAGTAGACCACGCAGATGCCGAGCGCTACCACGTCGAGAAATTTCTACTCCGAGAGAATCCAGCTCTTAGCCGACAGGTAGTTGCAGATCTGGAGTCCACGTTCACTGGTCTTTTTTACCGTCGAATGATTCTTGGAGAGTGGGTTGCAGCAGAGGGTGCTGTTTACCAATCATGGGACGAAGAGACAATGGTGGAAAAGTCTTCACAGGTGGAGGAGATTCTTTCGGTTGGGGTGGATATTGGCACCACTCACCCGTCCGCAGGGTATGCCCTCGGCATAGACAGCGACGGGGTGCTTAGGATCGTGTCTGAATGGTCTCCTAACATCGTCGAGGGCATGTCGGGCACGCTTCCGCTGTCAGACCATCAATTAGCAGACAGCTTTGAGGCTTGGCTTGAAGAGCTGCCGCAACGGCCCCGCTACATGTACGTTGACCCGGCTGCAAAGAGCTTTCGCCAGGAGTTGAAAGTGCGTGGTATCCGCACCTACCAAGCCGCTAATTCTGTTGTGTCTGGCATTAGGACTGTCGATTCTTTGTTGACTGGCGGGCAGTTGAAGATCGACAGTTCGTGCATCCAGCTCATTAAAGAGATTCCCGAGTATAGGTGGGACCCCTCTGCCTCGGCACGTGGCGAGGATAAACCTATCAAAGAGAAGGATGACCACTGCGACGCTTTCCGGTACGCCGTGTTTTCATGCAAGCATCTATGGGTCCGACGTGTACGCAAGGCGAAGGCGCGGCTCCTCTAAAGTAACTGACCGCCGCATCAATAGTCAGATCGTTAGGGCCGTGCAGGGGCGTTGTGTCGTTCGCATTCTCGGGCACGTAAGCCACCCCGCGCCAGCCAACAGGAAGGCTGATATAGGGACGGATAGGCCACTATCCGTACTCGTTCCCCAACGGCCCGGCCGGGCGCTCCGTCGCGAACTTCGGCGGTTGACGGGGGCTGCGCCCTTGCACACCCCGGCAGATGTAGCCAAGGAGGAACACCTATGCCAATGCCAGCCCCGAATACGCCGTGGCCACCGGAGGAGTACGCCCCGGCCCTTGAAGCTATCCGCCGTGACGATGCGTTAATCTCCGGTGACACAGACGTGATTAATGAGCGTCGGGCCCGGCAGTACGGCAAACCATACACCCACCGAACCCAGTTCAACGGGGGAGTGGTTGGGGCTGCATCCCGCGCCTTCCTTGGTAAGCCGCAGCGCAGCACCCCCGAAGCGTCGCACCTTGTGACGCACCATCTGCCTATTGCTGATGAGCTCACCACAGCCCTGGCCGACTACATGGCGGGCAAGCCTCCGCAGGCGAAGCTAGCCGCCGACGACGCGGACAACACTGAGGCTGCCGAGGCCCTAGACCGTCTCGTATCCTCCGACCGCTTCGCCTCCGACTGGTGGGGCGCGGTGTACAGGGCGGGGTCACACGGCTGGGTGTTCGGACGCGTGGTGTGGAATCAATCGGTTGACCCGCACCCGTGGATTGAGTGGGTGGATGCGGATAACGGAATGGCGGAGTTTGAGAACGGGCGCCAGATAGCGATCCTCTTCTGGGACACTTACAAGCACGATGATGACTATTTCCGACTCCTGCAGCGGCACACGCCGGGGCAGATTGAATACCAGCTATTCAAGGGCTCGGACAGTAGTCTTGGCCAGCCGGTGCCTTATGACGAGATACCTGAGGCCGCGTATCTCATGGAGCTGGAGGGCCTACAGGAGGGGACTATTCTCCCCACCGGCTCCGGGCTCATTACCGCCGACATGCTGGACAACTACCGGCCGCGCCATGCCTGGCGGCAGAAGAAACTACTGCGCTACTACCACACGTCGGATGTGGCTCGGGCCGCCGGAATCTTCGAGAACATCGACCATAACTGGTCGCAATTGCAGCACGAGGTTGAGGCCGCCCGTGGCCGTCTCTTTGTCTCCGAGGAACTACTCGACAGTGACGGGCCGGGGCAGGGCTCCTACCTCGACTGGTTCCGCGACGTGTACAAGGCGTCAATGACAGCGAATATGGACGAGAGGCCGACCTTCGAGCAGATCCAGTTTGACATGCGTGTGGAGCAGTACCTCACGCTCATCGACTCCGGTATCCGCAAGGCCGTATCTGCCTTGGGCCTATCTCCCTTCACCGTAGACATGGACTCTCAGGCGACTGGTGAGATGACGGCAACGGAGACCCGGGCCCGCACCCGCCGCACCCGCGCCACCGCCGACACCAAGGGCCGCCATGAGCGCGCCCACCTCTCCCACATCCTCACCGCCTACCTCCACATGGATGCCCTACTCAACGGCTACACCCCGCCAACCAAGCCGGTAGTCGTGTCCCTCCCCGACCAGATAGAGGTCTCCGAACAGGAGCTAACCGGCAGTGTCACCACCGTGTACACCAGCGGGCTCATGTCCATACACGCCGCCCTCACAAAGCTGCACCCCGAGTGGACCCCCGAGGAGGTGTTGGCAGAAGAGAACCGAATCAATAAGGAACGTGCCGCTATCATGCCAGAAGATCCTCTGCTTAATCTTGCAGAAGATATGCCTATTACCTCAGGTGAATAGACCATGACGGACGAACTTGACCGTCAGGCAATGCGCCTCAGTATTTTGTTTGAGGAGGCTGGCTTAATCGCGCTTCGAGAACTTTCGGAGGCCTTAAAGCGCGGTAACTGGAATGATGTGCACCATGTGCTGAAGCGTGATAAAGAGCTTCGAAGATTGTCGGTACGCATAGCACGGATTATGAACACCGCTTCGCAGAAGTCATCCTTAGCCATTGACCAGTTGGCGATGAAGGAATACAGCCAGGCGATTGAAGAGGTGTTTAGAGAGGTTAACTTCGCTAGTGCCCCTTACCCTACATATGCTGCCATTAGCACGGTACAGGCCTTATCAGACACCGCTACGGCTAAGATTGCTTCTACTACTCTGCAAGTTGTTCGAGATGTGACTGATGTGTACAGGTCGATCACCACGCAGACGGTACAGTCCGCAATCATTGCCGGGGTTGACCACCGGGTAGCGATGAGTCACGCCCTCAACCAATACGCAGATCGCGGCATCACCGCATTTGTTGATAGGGCTGGGCGTAGGTGGTCACTTGACTCCTACGTGGATATGTCCGTGCGGACGATGAGGAATCAGGCGACTCAGGAGGGTCACCTGTCCGGTTATGAGCAGGCGGGGGTTGAGTTGGTGCGTGCTTCGTGGCATCCTGCCTCGGCGCCGCAGTGTTTCCCGTTTCAGAATGAGCTTTTGGCGATCTCGGGCGGTGCTGGGGTGCGGGAGATGGTAGACCCAGCCACCGGCGAAACTGTCACTGTGACGGTTAAGGACACGTTGCGCGGCGCAATCAGCAAGGGATACCACCACCCGAACGCAATCCTCGGAGGAGAGCAGTCTATCGACACCTTCGCCGGTACCGTAGGGGCGTCAAAGGGCGCCTATTGCGGCCCAGCGTTCACGATTCGCACCGCGAAGGGACACAAGGCGACCGTCTCCCCTGAACACCCGATACTTACCAGCAACGGGTGGCGTACTGCCGAGAGTATCCGCGTAGGCGATCATCTTTTCCACACCGTCGAGGGTGACCGGCCGGTACCCGTTATCGGAGGTGAGTCGAAGCTCGAAGAGATGCCAGCCACTGTTGAGGATGAATTTGCCTCGCTCAAACGCAATGGCACGAGCACTAGCGTCACTACCTCCGGACACCACTTCAATGACGACAGGAAGTTTCTCAAGGGTGAAATCGACATTGTAATGGCCGATGACTGTCTGCTGCCTGTACCCGACACCGAGATCGTCAAGGAAACCGGCGAAGTGCGTTTCGTTTGGCCCGATGTGGGTAGGGGCGAAGCAGTTGGTAATAGCGGTCTTCATCCGCTGCTCCATGGAGTTGCTACTCCGGTAGGAGGGGCCTTGTCTCAAGGTGACGCCTTCCTTCTTGAGGCGTCGCCTAATGGTGGTGCCGCTAACCCCAAGTTTGGAGCCGATTTGCTCGCAGCTGAGGCCGCTTTCGTACAGGGCAATGACTTCGGCGATGTTGATGTCGCGCCGGGCCTTGATAGGCGGAAGACCGGCAGCCTTGAGGCGCTTTCCTACCGTCGACCGGGAGACTCCGAACATCCGTCCAATGTCTGTGCAGCTGTGCCCGGCATTGTGGAGCCGGATGAGGTGGTTAGTGTCGAGAAATTCATATTTAGCGGCCATGCGTACGACTTCCAAACCGAACTAGGTTTCTATGCTTTAGGTGGAATTGTAGTACACAACTGCCGCCACCGTGACACCGCCTACACGCCCGGCGACCCGACACCACAGGTCCCGATGGACACCCCGGCTGAGAACAAGCGCAAGTACAAGGCATCCCAGAAGCAGCGGTACATGGAGCGGCAGCTACGCCGCTGGAAACGCCGCGAGGCCGTAGCTCTCTCTCCGCTTGACCGGGACACTGCCCGCGCCAAAACCACGGAGTGGAACCGGCGCATCCGTGAGCACGTAGATGCCCACGAGCACCTCTCCCGGTGGTCGCACCGCGAACAACTGCGCAGCTGACCGCACACACAATTCCCTCATGATGTGGGGCAGTGGCAGACCAGGAGTTACCACACCGCAACCACATGAAGGGACACCGAATGTCAGACACCACCGCCTCCGTCACCGACGAGCAGAACACCGAGAACACCACCCAGCAGCCGGGGCAGGAAGAGGGCCAGGAGCCCACCAGCCCACAGCCTAGCGAGGAGGGGGACGACCGCATCTCCCAACTCAACGCTGAGGCCGCGAAGTGGCGCACCAAGTTCCGCGAGCAGGAAAAGGCGACCGCCGAGTTCGAGAAACGCCAGCAGGACATCGAGCAGCAGTTCGAGTCCTACAAGCAGAACCTCGCCAAGGTGATGGGCCTCGCGGAGGAGGAAGACGTCGAAGACCTTGGCAAGAAGTACCAGGAGCAGGCTAAGGCCGCCGATGAACGCTACAACAAGCTTCGTCAGCGGGTAGCGCTCACCGAGGCGGTACAGAAAGCGAAGGCCGACCCGGATCTGACTATCCCCTTCATCAAGGGCGGCGAAGCATTCGCGGCCCTTGACCCGTCCGCCGATGACTACGAGGCCCAGGTGGCTGAGCTCGTCTCGGAGACGGTGGCAGCAACCCCGAAGCTGCGGGCCCAGGTGGCCCCATCATCTTCCGGTAACGCTCCGAACCCATCGGAAAACAACGGCTCCCGCAAGCTCACCGTGGAAGACCTCGACAATATGTCGCCCGAGGAAATCTACGAGGCGCGTAAGGCCGGGAAGCTAAACCACCTATTCTAAGGAGATTTGCGCATGTCTGTCGCATCCTTCATCCCTAAGCTGTGGGCCCCGGAACTCATCGTTCCGTTCCAGAAGGCCAGCATTTTTACCCAGCCGGGCATCGCTGACACCAAGTACCAGCCGATGCTCCAGAACAGTGGCGACACCGTGGAGATTAACTCCATCGGCAACGCCACCATCAAGAACCATGACCGCACCAAGGATCTCGTTTACGACGACTTGACCACTACCTCCGTCAAGCTGGTGATGGACCAGGAAAAGTACTACGGTTTCCGCGTCTCCGACGTTGACCGCGTACAGGCCGCCGGTGACTTTGCCTCCGCCGCCACCAACCAGCACGGCTCCGAGATGGCGGACGAGATTGATAAGGCCGTCGCGGCAGCCCTGAAGGAGGGTGCGGGTAACAAGCTGAAGAGCCAGCCGGTGTTTGACGGCTCCGACTTCTACCGCCCCGGCGTTGGCCAGATCACCGCGTGGGACGTTATTCGCAAGCTCGCCACCGAGCTGAACAAGGTCTCCGCCCCCACCGCCCAGCGCTGGATTGTGGTCGGCCCGAACTTCGGCTCCGCCCTCCTCGCAGACCGCCGCGTAACCCAGGCAGATGCAGCGGGCACCGACATTGTGGCCCGCAATGGCCTCATCTCGTCTATCCCGCAGCTGGGCCTGAACGTTTACCAGTCCAACAACGCCCCGGTCACCTCCGGCCGTGAGGGCATTGTGGCCGGTATCCCGGGCTCCCTGGCGTTCGCTACCCAGCTCCGCGAGCTGGAGGCCCTGCGCGACCCGGATCGCTTCGGCGATATTATCCGCGGCCTTCAGGTCTTCGGCGCGAAGGTCGTCAACCCGAAGGGCCTGGTCTACGTCGAGGCCGACGTGGCTCAGGGCACTCTGGGCTCCGCTGCACCAGCGGCGGCCTAACGGGTAGTGCCAAGCCCATGGTCGTCACCGGCACGGCGGCCTAGGGCGGGTGCTATATGGGCGGTCTACCCATCCTCTAGATAGGTGCTAGGGGGCGTCTGGGTAGCCCGCCCTTTTCCATACCTACAGCACGATGACGTTTCCCCCTTTGGAGGTGGGGACTGGTGAATCTTGAAATGAATTACATTGACCGGACTGAGCTCATCGCTGAGGCTATTCCCGGCACCTACGACGGTTTAGACGATGCTCAGCTAGATAGTCTCATTACTCGGGCGTCTATGCTGATGCGCCGCTACACTAAATCCGCTGTCTACGCGGTGGATGAGTACGGTATGCCGACGAGTGAGCGTATCCGGGCGGCATTCCGTGATGCTACGAGCGCCCAGGTCTTGGCTTGGGTTGAGGCCGGGGTCGTGGGGGAGTTGTCTACCGGCGGCGCCAACATTGAGGCGTCCGTGGCCTCCTCCTCAAACAACGGGTCGTCTATCTCTTTCGACAACAGTGTGTCTACCGCGGCCCGTACCCGCCTACTGGCCGGGGAACCGTCCGAGGGCGCGCTCCTCATCCTCGAGGACGCCGGCCTCATTGGTGTCCAGCCATGGATTCGGGTGTAGGGGCGATGCGTAGCAACACGAGCGAGACCCTGGCACGCCTTTGGTTTAGGCACGAGGTGAAGCTACAGGGTGAGGAGATACGAACCGCTAGGGGCGTCACGTATGGCCCAGAGCAAACCGTCATGGCGTCTATCAATATGCAGTCCCGCGTGGTGCAATCGGGGATAGGTGACGGGGAGGAGGTCACCGTGGCGGGGACGCTCAACTGGGATGTTGAGGGGCCCCTCCCGGCTATCGGCTCCACGGTGACGATACCGGAGGAGTTCGGGGCGAAACCGCAGCGGAAAGTTGTCACGGCCCGCAGAGCCTACACCGGCACCGGGCTGACACCGGACCACGTGGAGGTGACCATCCTATGAGCCTGCGACTCAACACCGAGCAAGTCAAGCAGCGGGTGAAGCAGGGCGCGGTACAGGGCGTGTCGGAGGCGGCGCGTGTCGTTGAGGCGGCCGCTGTCCCCCTCACCCCGCTGGGTGAGACGGGTAACCTACGCCAGTCCGCACAAGCAGTACCCGGCACCGATACCGGCGGCAAGGTTGAGGGCGCCGTCCGCTACGACGGCCTGCCCTACATCCGCCGCCAGCATGAGGAGACCACCTGGAATCACCCGCGTGCGGGCCAGGCCAAGTATCTGGAGACGGCGCGGGCTCAGAACGCGGAGAGGGTCGCGCAGATTGTGCGAAACCACGTTAAGGGGATGATGTAGGTGTCTGAATACAACACGCAGGGCGAACCGCGCCCCGCCACCTATGAGGACTTTCCAGACCACCTCGCCGCCTACCTCCACTCGCGGGGTGTATGCGCGGACCCTACGGGACACCAGCAGGACGGGGACACCCCGGCCGTGTTCATTGGGCGAATGCTAGACCAACCGGACCGCGCCCTCTGCATCTTCAACGTCAGCATCGGCAATGACTGGTCCGACAGCAACCCGACGGCTAGGTTCAGCCTCGCGTTCCGTGGCGCACCCGAGGACCAAGTAACCCCGGCCAAGGACGCCGCCCGCGCCATGAACGCCCTGCACGACCTCACCGATATCCAGCTGACCGCACAACAAGGCGTCCTAGTCTGCCGACGGGTCTTAAATGATCCACCAGTGCCGGATTCCAACACCCGCTGGCACAGCATCGACACCTACGAGGCAGTGCTGGCAGTCCCATCGACTCCCTAGGAGACTATTATGGCAATCGCGAAGTTTGCGACCGCCCCCAACTCCTGCGAGCTGAATAAGCAGCTCAACCGCAACTGGGCGGTGCAGGTCAAGCCAACCGGCGCGGACGCAGCAGAATACAAGTTTGTTCGAGGCGTGACCAGCCTCGGCGTCAACATCGAGACCAACACCGTCGATGCTTCCGACATTGACTCCAACGGCTGGGCCTCCGAGGAAAAGGTCTCCCGAAGCCTGTCCGTGTCCATCGAGGGCCAGTTTGCCCGCAAGGGCGACCTCGACCTCCTCACCGAAGACCAGCAGCTCCTCAAGGTAACCGGCGAGGAGCTGGGCGCAGACGGCAAGGTGGACTTCCGCGTCTGGCGCACCGACATTGATGAGGGCTGGGAGGGAACCGCGACTAACGCCTTCTCCTCCGGCACCGGCGGCGCTAATGACCTGCGCACCTTCACCGCCGACCTCAAGTCGTCTTGTGAGCCGACCCGTATTCACTCCGTGAAGAAGGGCGAGGAGAAGAAGGAATCTACCCCGATTGACGAGGATGAGCTGCTGAAGATCATCCGCCCGAAGGGCGCGAAGCCCTCCACCGGTGGCGAGTCTGGAGCCGCAGCCTAACCCCCCCTATTCTCCCCGCCCCTGTGGCGGGTGAGCGAACCCCCGCGTTGCTTTCGTCCTTTCCAACGCGGGGGTTTCGTCATGCCCCGGCTGACCGCGTATGCAGGCCGGTCATAATCCGGGATGTTGAAACACAGGCGCATAGGAAAGGACATGCGATGACCGACTTCGGGCAGCTACAGGAGCACCTTGGCTCCGACGATGTGAAGTTCACGCTGAACGGTAAGGAGTACACGGTGGACCCGTCCGCGCAGGACGTACTCAAGTTTCACGTGCACTTCAACTCGAGAAAAGAGACGTCGGCGGCGGGGCAGGGGGTTGCCACCTTCGAGCGTGTCGCACGCCTCGTCGGGTCGAAGTTCGATACCGAGACCGGAAAGGTTACCGGGGGTCTTCTTGGCCAGCTGATGAAGGACGGCGCCACCTTCGCGCAGCTGAACCACATCGTCGAGACCATTCACATCAAGTACACGGCGGGCGATGAGCTGGCTAAGGCGTACTTTGAAACCGGGTCGGTAAAAAAAGCTCTAGCGAAGTTGAACAACGACTCCCAGGAGAACCAGGAGACGGGCCAGACGAGTGGCGAGACCAGTGGGGACGACTAAGACGTGACCCCGATGGGTGGGCCTACGCCCCGGACAGTGACCTCTGGTATGACCCCTACGCGGGGGCGTACTCGGAGAACGACCCGGGGGGCGGGCCACCAGACCTCTTCGTCCTTGAGACATACGGCGAGTATGTACGTGAGTGGTGGGCGGAGAAGATTCAAGAGCGGCCCGACGTGGATATGTCTAAGCTGACGTGGCCCTCCATGCTGTCCCGCTGGGATGACATAGAAACCGACTTCCAGCACTTCTACCAGATAGACCTTGGTGGTGGTGTGCTGGCTGACCGCCGCTGGCGCTGGTTCAGAATACGGCTAATCAGGCTACTGGGCGAGGATACAGCTATCGCCCGTGGTCTTGGATTACGCAAAACACCCAGCTTGAAGGAGTAGCGTATGGCCGCCCTGGACCTTGGCGATCTCGGTTTCAAAATCACGGTTGAGACCGGCGAGTTCGACCGTGCAATGGGCCGTGTTGAGCAGGCCGCCAAGAAGGTAGACAAGCAGCTCGACACTACCGGAAAGAAGAAGCTTTCCGTCAAGGCCGACGGGGGCCAGCTGAGCAAGCTAGAGTCCTCCGCGAAGGATGCCGCAAGCGCCCTTGACCAGGTAGGCGGCAAGCGTGTCTCCCCGAAGGTTGAGGCCGGGGGGCTGGGGCAGGTTAAGACGGCGGCGGCTGAGGCTGCCAGCGAGCTGGGCGAACTGAACTCCCATGCCGATAAATCATCATCCGCGTTTGCGGGGGCTGCCGGAAGCCTCGCGAAGTTCGCGGGCGCCGCAGTAAGTCTCGGGTCTCTCGCGGCGGCGGCTAAGAGTGTGGCTGATGCCGGTATGGAGTTCCAGTCCCAGATGAATACCCTATCGGCTGTTTCTGGGGCGACTGGCGACCAGCTGGCCGCTGTCGGGGCGAGGGCTCGCGAGCTTGGTACCGACGCGTCCCTGACGGCCACCTCCGCCTCTGACGCGGCGGCGGCGATGACGGAACTGGCTAAGGGTGGCTTCACCGTTGAGCAGTCGATGACGGCGGCCAAGGGCACCCTACAGCTGGCGGCGGCGGCACAGGTTGAGGCGGCAGACGCCGCCACCATCCAATCCCAGGCGCTGCAGGCGTTCAACCTTGGCGCCGGTGAAGCGGCTAGGGTGTCCGATATTCTGGCTGGTGCCGCTAACGCCTCCTCGGCTGAGATGACTGGTATTGCGCAGGGCCTGCAGCAGGCAGGAACCGTGGCCAACCAGTTTGGCGTGTCGATTGATGACACCGCCACCTCTCTCGCGATGCTGGCCAATGCCGGTATTCAGGGCTCCGACGCCGGTACGCTTCTGAAGTCCGCGATGCTGGCGCTGACCGACCAGGGCAAGCCCGCACAGGCGGCAATCAAGGAGCTGGGACTCGAAGTCTACGATGCCAACGGAAAGTTCGTGGGCATGTCCGACCTCCTCGGCCAGCTCAAGGACGCCTCCGCCTCCATGAGCGAGGAGCAGTACCAGGCGGCCACCGCCGTGCTGTTCGGCTCGGACGCTATGCGCCTTGCCGGTGTGGCCGCGGTACAGGGCTCGGAGGGCTTTGAAACCCTCAAGGAGGCCGTCACCCGCCAAGGCCAGGCGGCGGAGGTTGCGGCGGCCCAAACGCAGGGCCTACCGGGCGTGTGGGAGCGCGTACAGAACACCGTGGAAGACCTCTCCCTCGGCGTGTTCGACAAGGTAGACGACCAACTAGTGCGCATGGGAAACGGCGCGGTGGACGCCCTCGATGCCGCCGCCCCGAAGATTGAGGCCTTTGCCTCCGGCATGGCGGGCTTGGCCGGTACCTCTATGGACGGTCTGGGTAAGACGGTGGAGCTGTGGGGCAAGCTGCCCGGCCCGGTGAAGGAAACCGCCATTGCGATTGGCGCCGTCAACGTGGCGATGAAGCTCCTGCGCACCGAACGCGGCGCCAGCGCCGTCACCAAACTGGCGGAATCCTTCGCCAACACGAAGAATGGGATTAAGGTCTTCGGCTCCTCCATGACGGAGGCCTACGGCTACATGCGGCAGGCCAACCCGGAGATGAGCCGCACCGGCGCCGCCCTGCGCGTACTAGGCGGCGAGGGTGGTGTTGCTGCGGCCGGTATGTCCAAGCTCAAGACGGCGGGCATGGGCGTGGTGGATATGCTGGGCGGCCCGTGGGGTATTGCCCTGGCGGCGGCCACGGCCGTTATCGCCGACCTGGTGGCGTTCAATCAGCGGGCGTCGCAGGCGCAGGAGAATTACAAGAACGCCGCCTCTGCGGCGGCGGAGGCGCAGGAGCGCCTGAATAGTGCCCTTGCCGGCACCCACGCCCCGCTAACCGACGAGCAGTTCAAGGACGCCACCACCGTTGCCGAGGGTTACACTGCAAGCATCAAGGCAAACGGGGAAATCATGTCCGGCTGGCGCGGCGAAGTCCTGAAGGCGGTGGACGCCACCGCCCTGCTGGGGGAGGGGCAAAGCCAGGCGGTGCAGGAGACCCTCAAGCGGGCCGAAGTGCTGGGCGAAGCCAGCCAGCTCACCGGTGACGCCCTCAAGGCGCAGGGCAAGGACTGGGAGGACCTGGGCGAGGTAGTAGCCCGAGGCGGCAAGGAATACGACGACATCATCGCTCAGCTCAACAACGTCGATGGTCACTGGTGGAACGACCAGGGCGAGGCCGCGAAGCAGGCCGTCGCCGAGCTGGAATCCGCCCGCCACGAATACGAAATGTCGATTGATGCCGCCCGCAGCGCCGACCCCGCATTCCAGTCGATGGGTGAATCCATCGGCGTCCTAGCAGATGAGGCATCCTCCGCCGAGGACAAGCTGTCCGCGCTCAAGAAAATCATGGACGACATGTCCGGCAACGCCATGAGCAAGGACCAGGCGGAGGCAAGCCTGGTGGGGGACGTTGAGCAGCAGGCCGAGCAGATTGAGCAGCTGGGGCAGGCCGTGGCCGAAATCGGGCCTATTGACCTTGACCCCGACGGCACGATTGACGCCACAACCAGCTCCGGCGCGCAGGCCGTGTCTATGATTTCCGAGCTGCGGGATAGCATGGCCGAGGCCGCCGTGGCCGGGGTAGATGTTGATGAAATTTTCTCCCAGCAGGCGGGCAATATGGAGGCCCTACAGACCGCCCTCGGTTTGACCGATGACCAGTTCCAGAACCTGATGCAGTCCTACGGCATCACCCGCGAAGTGCTTGCCCTCCCGCTGGAGATGAAGGGCGCGGACACGGTCGAGCAGCAGATCGCCACCCTCGAGACCGGCCTAGCCGGGCTGAAGGAGGGGCATTCTGTTGAGATTGCCCCGCCGGACCCGTCTGTGGTGCTCGCCCTTGAGGATATGGGCTACAAGATTGAGCACCTGCCGAACGGCAACATTGAGATCACCTCTACCGCCGATGTGAATGTTGCCGAGCTGGACGATCTTCACTCGAAGGTAAACGAGATTGATGGGCTTCATGCCGAGGCCACCGCCGAGCTAGACACAACCGCCTTCGGCCTGAATGCCGAGCAGGCCCGCGCCCTCGGCGAGGAGCTGGACGGGCTGGACGTGTCCCCCGAGGCCGACCTCATCATTGAGAAGCTGCTGCAGGGCAAAGACGTGTCTATGGGCGAGCTGCAGGCCCTGAGCAATGAGAAGGCGATCCCCACCGCCGACCTGGAGAAATCCATGCTCGACGCCGGGGTTTCCGACGCCCTTGTCAAGACCGCCAACCTCGACCGGCAGCGCCCCAGCCCGGTTGCGGACATTCAGAACGGGTCGTTCATGTCCAAGGCCAACGCCATGCTGAGCGTGCTGCGCCAGTTGTCCCACCCGGTGCAAAGCGTTGTGACTTTTGTTGGGCGGAAGACCGGCGAGTGGATGCGGCATGAGCATGGCGGCCGGATACCTAATTTCTACGAGGGCGGGCAGGTGCCGCGCCTGGCGATTGGCGGTAATTCGGGCTACAGGCTGCCGGGCACCGGGCCGGGCACCAACATGGTGGACGGCTTCATGGGCGTCACCGATGACGGCTTCCCTATTGCCCGCGTCAACCGCAACGAGTGGGTCATCAATGACAAGTCCAGCGAGCAGTACAACGGCACGCTGGCGGCGATTAACGCAGGCAACACCCGCGCCATTATGGCCAACCTGGCTAACGAGCTGCCCGCCTTCGCCGACGGCGGGCGCACCAAGTCCGAGGAGGTTATTTCCCAGCTCTCCGGCTTCAACAACGGCCCGTATGTGCTGGGCGGCTTCAGCCCCGCAGCGTTCGACTGCTCGGGCGCGGTCGCGGCCACCGTGAACACGTGGCTGGGCCTTGACCCGTTTGATTCCCGCATGTCCACCGTCAATGAGGGCGCATGGCTCGCCGCCAAGGGCTTCAAGTCCGGTCGCGGCAACGGCAATGAGCTTGTCGTGGGCTGGTATGACTACGGCGGGGGTGCTAACGGTCACACCGCCCTCATGCTGCCGGATGGAACATTCATTGAGTCTGGCGGTAACACGGGGCAAGGCTTTACCATCGGTGGCGCTGCCGGGCCTCTGGACGGGCGCGGCTTCACGAACTTCATGTACCTGCCGGGTTCGGGCGATGACACGGCCGGGGGCGGGCTGACTGGTGACCTGGGCGAGACTGACGGGTACGGCACCGACATTGGTGACATTGCAGACTTCGGAGGGGCCTCAGGTGGGGGCGGTAAGCGCGCCTCCTATAAGGCGGTGTCGGCACCGACGGCCGGGAAGATGTTTAACGCCCCCGGCCTTGCGTCGAATATCCCAGGCGGGACGATTGGGGGCAGCCTTAGCGGTGCCCACAAGGACCAGGCGTACGCTTACGGGCGTCAGGCCGGTCTGAGCGACGCCCAGATTGACCAGGCGATGAACTTTGTCAATCCGTTTGTGGGCCAGCAGTCATTCCGGCAGGAGCTTGGCGAACCCGCGTCAAAGCAGATTGTGTCCATAGCCCGCCAGCTGGAGGATGCTATCGGCAAGGGCGGTATCGCCGCCCAGGTGGAGGCCGCCCTCGATGCGAAGACCCCGAACTGGGATGTCTGGCTGCGCGTCAACGACGAAACCATTGAGGCCTTTAACGCACTGGGTGAGGCGCAGGCGGACCGTAAGAACGCCTCCGCGGACATTACCGCCGCCGAGGAGAAGCTGGCGGAGCTGCGCAAGAAGGCGTCCAAGTCGGACGAGGAGTCCACCGAGAAGCTAGCCGAGGCCTACAAGAACCTCGATAAGGCCAAGGGCAAGGAGCTCACCAAGTCCTACAAGGCGGACAAGAAGGCCGAGGACATTGAGAAGGCGGAGAAGAAGATCCGCGACCTCAAAGAAAAGACCTCCGAGAATGAGGTGAAGGCCGCCCAGCAGATAGCCGAGGCCGATCAGGATTTGGTGGATGCGCGTGAGGAGGAGAAGCGCGCCATCCGTGAGGTTGAGCAGGCCCAACTCCAGTACAACACGGCCCTGACTATGGCCCCGATTAAGGCCGTCGCCTCGCTCACCGACACGATTGCGGCCGGGATTGGGCGCATGGCCGAGAATATGCAGCTCATGGCCGACAACATGGACAATGCGAACAAGCTGTTCGACGTCCAGCATGAGGCCCAGCTGGCCGACCTCAACGCGAAACGGTCCCTACAGGATGCATCGCGGAGGATGCGCGAGCTGGAGCGCGAGAATAGCGACGCCCGTCACGGGGAGGTCCTGGCGCAGCAGCAGGCAGAGTTTGACCTCGCCATGGCCCGGCATGACTACGCCACGGAGCACGCCGACCAGGAGATCAACCTCGCCCAGCTGCGCACTCAGGGCATCCTCGACGTGTCCCAGAAGGCTACCGATACGGATAGGCTGGCTATCCTTTCGGCGTCCGCCGTGGAGGTCGCGGAGAAGCAACTGGAGGTGTCCCGCGCTAGTGCCGCCCGTGGTGAGTTTGAGCGTGAGGTAGCCCTCCAGGAGGCCCAGTTTGAGCTGAATTACCAGGAGGAGATCGCCAAGATTCAGCACGAGCGCCTAGCGGTTGCCACGCAGGAGCTGGCGGATGCTGCGGCTGCTGCGGCTGGCAGGCTTGGCGGGTCGGCCTCCGCCCTTGCTAAGGAAACCGAGGGCAAGAAGAAGAAGGCATCGGGTGCGGCGAAAGTCATAGGCGGCCTAGCGTCCATTGCTGGCGCTATCGCGCTGACGGTTGCGACCGGTGGCGCTGCACTGCCCGCAGCTATCGGGCTCGGCGCGGCTGGTCTTTCCGGGGCCGTTTCCGGCGGTACAGAAATTGCCGAGGGTAGGGCGCAAGAGAAGGCCTACAAGAAGGAGGCGAAGAAGGAGTACGACGCCCTCTCAAAGGATGATCAGCGCCGCGTGGATACCGCCCGTGCGGGCATGTGGATGGGCGTCCTCGCCGGTGGTGCTGCCGGTATGGCCGGTGGCGACTCGAAGGCCGTAGGCGACATGTTTGACGCCACTAGCGGCCTGTTTAGCCTCCCCATGTATCAGAAGGAGATGGAGACCAAGTACGGGGCGGAGGCGGCGGCCCTACTGACCCAGAAGAAGAAAATGGAGCTGGATCGTCGCGAGCGCCAGGCGGAGCTCAATAGGCTACGTTCCGGGCTTGAGCTGACGGAGACCACAAGCCCCGAGCTGGACAAACTGGCGGAGATGCAGCAGACCCTACAGCAGCAGCTCACGGAGATGCAGCAGGAAAATAAGCAGCTTGCCGGTATTGACGGCAAGCTCGACAAGGGCAACAAGTCGGTGCTTATGTCCATCGGCGGCTCCGGCTGGGGAGCGGGCGCGACCGGGGGCATGGCCCTTGCTAGAAGTGAGGGAGGTTTCGGCGGTGTGACCCGCGACGAGGTAGGAGAATGGTCCTCCCTCAATGTCGAGGACGGCTGGCTAGCCACCGAGCTCACGCGGCCGATTGTCGATTCCGTGCGGGACACGGCGTCCGATGCCGCAGCGGCAGGCAGCTGGATTGAGGGTCTACCGGAGACCGTTGTGGACGGCCTCTACGCTAAGCATCTCGCTGAGGGGCCGGTGCCTGGCGCGGTTGACGCTGCGGGCCGTTCTGTCCTCGCTTCCCAGAAGGAGGCGTCGGATTCGGCGTACCGCGCCGCCGTGGGCCGTGTGCTCGCAGAGATGGGCGGGGACACCACAAACGTTAGGACGCAGTTCACTGGCCCGGTCACGGTTAACTCGCGGCTTAATGATGAGGTACTGGACGGTCTACGCCGCATCGCGGTGAACTCATAGAAGGAAGGAAATACGGGAGTGTCTAGAGCGTGGGATAAGAAGTTTCGGATCACCCTATGGGGCGTCAACGGTGAGATAATAGCCCTCTCCCGCCCCCACCGGCACCGGAGTGGTGTCTTCCTCCCGGAGGTCCCGGAGGGCCTTCAGGGCTTCGGGAAGCGGCACATGTGGGATACCGCTAGCGGCGTCTGGCGGGGCATGAGCACCGACACGAACCAGGTGCAGCTCGACCTCATCGCTAAGGGCCGGGATGTGAGGGGGAGCGTTGATAGGCTCCTCACCGCACTGGGGGACGGCTCACACCGGGTCGGGCTATGCGTCACGAGTGCCGAGTGGGGCTACCGGTGGATTCACATGAGGCTGGGCGACGTGTCAAAGATTCAGTGGTCACAGTCCCCCGGCGGCGCTCACTTCGCTAAATTCAGCGTGACCCTGGAGTATGCGGGCGACACCTCTAGGCGCTTCAAGGAGACCCTCACCCTCGGGCCGAAGGGGCCGTTCGGCGAGATACAACTCCGGGTGGACGGGGACCAGCCGGTGTGGCCCAAGTTCACGGTCAGGGGGTCTCACGGCGGGGTGAAGCTTCGTCTGACCACACAGGATAGTTGGCAGTCTGTGCCTAGTCGTCCCTCCGGCTGGGTTATCGATTCCCACCCGGCCCGGCGTCACGTCACAGACCTCAACGGTGTGCCTGACTTTTCCCAGGTTGTGCCGTTCTGGCCTGAGCCGGTGCCGGTCAAAAACGGTGTAGCCACCGTGTGGGTTGAGGTCACGAGGCCGGGGGCTGATTTTAGTCTTACCGTCGAGTACAGGCCGGAGCTTAGTAGAACATGGTGACCCGTCACGCGCCCCGTCATGAGCAGATAGCTATTCGGGTTTGGAACCCCGCGATGACTACATGGTGGGCGGTGACAGACTACGAGGAACTGTCACTTGAGGGGCGCGCTGACTGGGAGGTCACGCAAGGCTCATTCACGCTGGACGAGGGGCATGAGTTGGCCCCGCTGCTGCGGAGCTCCCGCCACGTCCCGGTCCCCGTCACCGTTGAGATAAACAGTGTGCACTGGGATGGGATGGTGCAGGAGACGGAGACCGGACAGAAGGAAGACGGCACCCGGTACCTTATCGTCCGGCTGGTGTCGGACCATAAGCATTTTGACCGGATGCTGGCCCGTGGCCCCGTGGTGTCCGCCGCCGACAGCTCACAGGAGACGATGACCGGCACGATCGGGGACATTACTCACCGCCTTGTGTCGACGGGCGCGGAGCGGACAGGCCTACCTACCTATGTCCTCATTGACCACGCCGGGGATTACGTAGAGGTAGAGGTCCGGACTGAGGACTATATTCGGGATGTGCTTGAGAGCCCGCTGGCGGGGTCGAACTCGTTTGTGCAGGTTAGGAAGCTACTACCCGGCCAGCCTTTGCCGGGTATTGGCACCCTGCACCACTACGAGGGGGTGATGGAGCGGGCGTGGGAGTCCTCCCAGCTAGAGGCGGGGATGTGGCCCAACGCGGCGACGAATAGGCGCATTGTGGGGGCGAACGCTGAGCAGGGGGCCGCCGCCCTGCCCGATAATTCATGGAGTGGTCAAGGGCAGATAGCGCAGGACGGAACCGTACTATCACAGCCCACCGAGGGTGTGTGCTGGCAGCCGTTCGAGACCGTAGTGGATAGACCACTTGGGTACTACACGGAGATTGACCCGCGTGCCGTGCGCGTAGTGGATCGCCGCAACGTCGCTAAGAATGATGGGGCGGCTAACGGGCGTCCTCACTACGTCACGACGTTCAAGCCCGGCTCACTGAACCTCACGGATGCCCCAAAGCTGGCGGACTGTGTGAAGCGTGGCCTGCTGCGTAAGCCCACGGGCGAAAAGCTCACGTCTGTGGACTCCGCTATCTCCTACGCCTCCGGCGGCGTCTCCTACGCCTGGCGCGAGGGCGCAATGTGGGTACTGGCCAACCGGCGTGACTTTGATGCGGATAACGTGAAATACGCCCCGCGTGGGGACAAGCAGAGGCAGACCCCCGGCGTGCTGGTGTGGCAGCACGGGGAACGTGACAGGCGGGGAGTGGTGTTCTCCTCCGCCCCCGGCGGTGGCCTATCTGCGTGGTCAACGACGGAAATAGGGCCGGACGGGGCGATGCTCATTGCCGGTTCCCAGATGGATGCCCAAACCATTGCCGCCCTTGAGTCCGGTGTGTTGAAGCCGAAGGGGACGGTGCAGGCCGTTGACTCATCCTCAGCGTCGGCGGTGATGCCGTCGTCCGCCGGTCTGCCCGACGCCGTGCAGCAGCTAGACCTAGACGTGCAGCCTCACGCCACCATCAGCGGCACGGAAGTGTCTTTCAGTAAGGCCGGGGGCCGTGTGAATATCGCTACCGCCGGGCCGTTCTTCCTGCGCGAGAAGTACATGAACCTGTCCTCAACGGGTGGCACTAATCCGCTGGCCGAGATTAGCCGCGAGTGGGCTAGGGCCCAGGGCACGACGTCGATGACGTTTACTCCAGGGCATCACCAGACCGTCGTGTTTGGCGAGGACGTGCGCCTAGATGACGGGCGCATCGTGCCTGGTTGGATGCCGGGGGATCGCGTCTCATTTGTCGATGGTGAGACCCGTGTGTCTGAGGTGATTATGGGCTTCTCGCTTCGGAAGTCGGCGTCATCTCCGCTGGAGGTCACTCCCATTATGGGGCGGGCCGTGAACGGTGTGATGGCGGACCTCAAGAAGCAGTTAAGGGACACGGCGGTAACGTCGCGTAAGGCGCTGCTTGCCCCGGCTAGGAAGCTGCCTAAAGCGGCCGTTGAGAAGGTGGCGGATGATCGCTTCACCAATGATGCGACTGAGTGGCGTAAGTCGGTGGAGGGGGACATGACGCTCGCTAGGCAGTACTCCGAGAAATCGCACGAGTACTCCGAGAAGTCGCATGAGCACTCTCAAGCGTCGCTCGCCCACTCGGAGGAGTCCCTAGCCCACTCCGAGCAGTCACACGTCTACTCGCAGGAGTCAGTCGCGGCGTCTGAACTGTCGCAAAGGTACTCTAAGGCGGCATCCGGGTACTCGGATGAGGCGGCGTCCTACTCCCGTAAGGCTAGTCAGGCGTCTGAGCAGTCACATACGTATTCGCAGGAATCGCAGGCACATTCGCTCAAATCTAAATCGTATTCCGAGGCGTCACAGGCGGCGTCCTCTGAGGCGTCTCAGCATTCTGCCGAGGCTAGTGAGGCGTCCGAGCAGTCACGTGCGTATTCGCTTAAATCTAAATCCTACTCTGAGGCGTCGCAGGCGGCGTCCTCCCAAGCGTCCGGACACTCTAGCCGGGCTAGGGACTACTCGGATGCGGCAAACCGATACTCCCTGTCGGCCGGGGGGTCGGCAAAGGACGCGGAGGAGTACAGGCGTCTAGCGGAGAACGCCCGCGCTGACGCTGAGGATGCGAGGGATTCAGCCGAGCAGTCTAGGTCCGCCGCCGAGGGCGAGCGGGCAAAGGCCGAGCTGGCCCGCTCCGGCGCTGAGTCAGCGCGTGACGATGCCGAGAAGAAGCGCGCCGCTGCGGAGCGGTCTAGGTCTGCCGCTGAGGGTGAACGTATGAAGGCGGAGACGGCCCGTGCCGCCGCTGAGGGGGCGCGTGATAGGGCTGAGGGGGCGCGTGATGACGCGGAGAAGAAGCGCGCCGCTGCGGAGGAGTCTAGGCGGGCTGCCGAGAACGCCCGTTCTGGGGCGGAGGGGGCTAGGTCCAAGGCCGAGTCGGCGCGTGATGACGCCGAGAATGAGCGCGCCGCTGCGGAGGGACAGCGCGCCGCCGCGGAGGAGGCTAGGGATAGCGCCGAGGGGTACCGTGATTCCGCCGAGACGAAGCGTGCCCTGGCCGAGATTGAGCGCCAAAACGCGGAGGCCGCCCGTAATAGGTCAGTTGAGATATTGGAGGACACCGCGCTTATCCAGGGGAATGCCATTTTCTGGCAGGAGGTACACCGAACCCGCCTATATGAGCGGTACGGGACGACCGGCGGCACGAAGAGTAACGAGCTTATGGATATTGTGCCGTCCTCGGACGGGCGTTACCTGACCCTGAACTTCACCGGACAGTGGGCCGGGAAGGTGCAGGTTTCTGCGCGCATGACTAACGCGTGGGGTGATAACTCACGGGTGGACTTTTTTACCTATAGGGCCGGTCCGGGGCACCGCAGCATCGTAATTAAGCCTGAGGTGGATACCTATGGCGTAAACAGGGTGCACATACAGGTGGAGCAGTGGTGGCCTAACCGGGCCTGCCAGTTTGTACTCATTCCGGGAACGGGCGGTAAGTGGCAGACCCCGCCGCAGGACCCGGGCGTGAAGTCCGGTATAGACACGTTCCGACCCGGTTCCATTTTGCACGGTGGGGTAGCCCTGTACTGGGTGAGGGGGGTTACCTACACGGCGTCCCGCGACGTTCTTGTGGCTAAGGACAGCTCCAGAACTAGGGTTCTCTATAGGGCCGGTTCCCCACTACCCGCCTTTGCCGAGGAGCTAAGCGGGCAGAAGGCTAGCGTGGTGTTCCCGGTGTCCGGTGAGACTAGGCCGGTGAAGTTCACGGAGGCTCTTTAATGACCGCCGCCCCGCCCGGTGTTTACTGCCCTGTGTAGGGATATTTACGGAGGTTAGGAGGGTCGAGTGGCAGATTTTAGTGCAAGCCTTACCGGCCGGTTCGTCGACGATGACGACATTGTGCGTACCGGCCGGGCGATGATTGAGATTGACGGCTTTGACATGCTTCATCTGCCGGTGCCTACGGGGACGGTGGACGCGATTCAGGTGCTGGATCAGGATCTGAAATCCTATTCGGTTTCGGCTAAGGAGTCCGCGTCGGTAGCTTCGGCGGCCCAGAAGGCGGCTAAGGCGTCTGAGACTAGTGCTAGGGGGTCGGCGTCGTCGGCGGCTAGCTCGGCGTCTGCTGCTTCCCGTGATGCTACTGCATCTAGTGATGGTGCTTCTCGTGCTGAGGTGTCGGCTAGTGCCGCTAAGCAGTCTGAGACTAACGCTGAGGACGCTGCCCGTAGGGCTAGTAATTCCGCTACGTCAGCTAACCGGTCTTCGGTGTGGGTGTCCAATGCGGGGCAGCGTGCGGAGAAGTCTGCTAGTGCTGCCGCTGGTAGTGCTGAGAGTGCTAAGGCCGATGCTGACCGCGCCGCCAACGTAGCCAACAGTACAAGCTGGAATGGTGACAAACTCACCGTCAATGGTAAGACCTCCCCATCGCTTACAGGCCCCAAGGGCGACCGGGGTACTTCTGGAGCTTCCACGTGGGATGCCGTGACCGGCAAGCCCACCACGTTCCCACCATCGACGCATACGCATAAGATGGCGGACATTTCAGACCTGCCAGAGGTGGGATTCTCCGAGGGAAAGATTGCGAAATACGCAAGCGGCGGCACACTCATAGTGAAAGATAACGGGTCACAAAATGTGGCCACGTCCCGCAAGTACGTGGACAGAGCTGTCAGGGAGAAAGCAGACAAGAGCTACGTGGACACGGTCCTGTCTGGTAAGGCCGCGCAGGTGGACGTGTTGGCACTACAGCAGAAACTTGCAAGACTAACGGCACCTGTCACGGTGTTTCAAGGCTCACACGCTTTGAGCAATGGCAACATTGGTATCGTTACGCCCCGCATGTACGGCACGGTAACTATCACCATTAGTCAAGCCATCCCGGGCACTAATGGCGGTCTAGTGCAGCCCTGCATTTTTAACTGCCTCGGCACCCGCTACACGGGAGGTATGGACGGATGGTGGACAACTACAGGCGGCGCAGGCACTGCCTACAAGTACCTAACCGACGTGGAAAACGGGCAGAAGATCACGCTAGACCCTGGCTACTACATCGAGGGGATCGAAATCCACCCGTGGGATACCGGCGCGACCACCATCACGAAAATCACCGTCCAAAACTAAAGGAGAACCACCATGGAAGAATTGCAGCAACAAGTGCAAGCACTCGACGCCCAGAATTGGCAAACGTTCCTCAACTGGATAGTCGGAGACGAACGCGAACGCCGCCAAGCCGAGGAGGCGGTAGAGACGGCCCGTGCTGAGGATGCCCAGGAACTCTGGGAAACCCACCCCGAGCTGAAACCTGAGTTCGCTACTGAGGTAGAACCGGAGACCAGCATCGACCAGCTTGTTGCGAAGGTGGCCGCGTGGTCTAAGCCCACCAGTAGGGCCACCGCCTACCCGCCAGCAGCGCTCGTCTCCTACGAGGGGAAGCTGTGGAGAAACCGCCGTTTGGGTCAGAATGCGAAAACCCCAGGCGAGATCTTCTCCGGCTGGGAGGATGTGACGCGTGACTTCCTTCGTGATGAGCCGATTAATACGGAGGGTGAGGACGCCCCTGGACTGATTACCGAACCGGACACCCCAGACGAGCCGGTGAAGCCGGTGAAGCCAGCCCCCACAGTCCCAGAATGGAAACCCGGGGAGCTTATCACTGCAGGCACCACACGCCTCTACAACGGTGCCTTGTACGTCTGCCAACGTCTCCACACGACCCGCGACGACCGCAGACCGGACACCGCGACCGACTACTGGACAAAGCTCAACTAGCCACACGCCCCCGCTGACCGCCGAGGTCACGGGGGTTAACTCATACCCAAAAGGAGGGAGAAATATGGTTACCATGCCGGTTGATAAGGGCTTTGTGGTCACCTCACCACTCGGCCCGAGGTGGGGCACCACCCATTGGGGAGTAGATTACGGCGTGGCCGGTGGCTCAGGTGGCAAGCCCATTTATGCGATTAAGGACGGCACGGTCATCGCGGCTGGCCCCGCGTCTGGGTTCGGCCAGTGGATTCGTGTTGACCACCCCGCCAGCGTTGGGGGTAATGAGTCCGTGTACGGGCACATCATCCCCGAGGTGCACGCGGGCCAGCAGGTGCGGGAGGGGCAGCGCATCGGGCGGATTAACCCCAACTCGGCCACGAACGGCGGTGTGGCTCCTCACCTGCACATTGAGGTGTATCGCTACTCATGGGTTGCCCCGGCCCGCCGTGTTCTGGGGCAGACGATTCTTGACCCGCAGGAAGTTCTACGCGGGGCGCGTTGGCCGGGGGAGGCGCAGCCCGGCGGGGCTGTGGCCCGTCCCGTGGGGAGGCAGGGCGGCACCCTCTACGGCATCGACATCAGCGAGCATAACAACGGTTTGAGCTGTGCCCGGGCTAAGCAGGAGGGCGTGGAGTTTGCCATCATCCGCGTATGTGACGGCACCTACGTCGACCCGGTATTCCGCTCGCACCTGGCGGACGCCGAGCAGGCTGGAATGCTCATCTCCACCTACTGGTATCTGCGCGCACCGAGCGAGGGCACAACGATCTCCCAGCAGGTCGATGTTATCGACCAGCAGATGGGCGGGCGCCGAGACCTGCCCGTGTGGATTGACGTCGAGAGCGTCGATAATCGGTTCCCGCCGGGCGACCCGCGTCACTATCTGCTGCGCGGTGACGATGTGTGGGAGGCCAAACGGGAACTAGAGCGGCGCGGCTACCGTGTCCCCGGTGTGTATTCCGGAGCGTGGTACTGGGAGCACATGCCGGGCGGCGAGCCGTCCATGCAGGGACTTGGCGCACTCTGGTGCTCCAACTACGGGCTAAAAAATGGGGCCGGTGAGCCGCGCTCCTTGTACGCGAGTGAGGGCGGCGACCGTCACCCCGGCTGGGACTACCCACTAGGCGACCGCAAACCAGACCTTTTGCAGTACGGCTCGCGTGGCACCGTCGCGGGCCGACCCAACGTAGATATCAACGCCTATCGGGGCACGCGGGGCGAGCTGGAAGCACTATTCACAGGAAAGCAGAAGGAACTAAGCATGTCAGACATTCAAAAAATCCTCGACCATATTGACCGGAAAACCGAGGAGACGAAGCGCTACGTCGATATTCGCATTACTGACCCCATTGGCTCGGATGTGAAGGATATTCGGCAGCAGCTAACAGGAGGGCGCGACAAGGTTGTTCGCAAGGACGGCACCGTAGACATTGAAGCGTCCTACCCCGGATGGAAGCACCTAGGGCTGAACGAGAAAGGCAAGGGCATTACCCCAGTTGACGCTCTTGCCCACATGATCCAGATGATTGTCCGTATTGAGCGCAAGCTCGACCAGCTCCTAGGAGGTAAGCGATGACACGTCCTTCACCGATGCTCACTGAGGTGGGCGAGTATGTGGCTGACGCGGTGGCTGCGGAGCTCATCGCACAGCCGTGGTGGCTGCGCTTCAAAGGCACCATCATGCTCGTCTTGCAGGCCCTCGCATGGCTGGCGGGTATCCTGCCGGTGTATCTGGCTGACGCCCCGGCGTGGTTCATTGCCGTGGCTGGCGGTATCGGCTTCGTGCTGACCACCCTTGTTAACAGGCTCACGATTGATGGTGTCACACCGAGTATGGCGGGGCGCTTGGCAGAGCAGGCCCAGCAGGCGGAAGACGCAGCCGCGCCCGCCGCCTTGCCGGTCTACACCGGCCCTACCACGGCAGGGGAGTAGTCGTGAGGCGGGAAGAATGTAAACGTCGTCTCTCCCGGTGGCTGGTGTCAGATGCTGCAGGCCTGCTGATTCTCGGCAGCATCTCCATCGCCCGCGGAATGTCCTACACGCCACTGCTAGTGAATCCGGAGCGTAAGCCAACCCACTTCATGGAGAGTGTCCTCAATCCGCCCTCGTGGGCTGTGGTGTGGCTGCTCATGGGTGCGCTCTGCCTCTGCGCGGTGAAGTGGCACAGGCTCGTCCCCGCCGCCGTCGGCGCCGTCGTGGGCCTGCACTCCATGTGGGCGCTCAGCTTTATTTTCGCCACGATTCTCGGCGACCTACCTCGCGCCTGGGTATCCTCCCTCGGCTACATCGGCATTGCAGCCATGACCCTCTACGCCTACGGACGCGGCCAAACTAGCGAGCTGAAAATAGTAGACGGGAGGTGACGATGATGCCCGTAGACGGGCCCCTGGCTACCGTCATCGTCGGTGTTATCGGCGTACTCGGCACTCTCATTGGTACTCACCTGACGGAGAAAAGCCAGAAAAAGAAAGCGGAGCTTGAGACGCGTGGTCCGGAGTGGGAATCCTTCACCAAAAGCATCCGTGAATGGACGAACGAGCAGCTGGAAGCCCGCGACAAGTCCATTGCGGAGATGCGGGTAGAGATTGCGGAGCTACGCGACAAGTTGGAGGTGTGGAAAAGCCGCTACTTTGTCGCCGTCAACCACATCCGCCAGTGGCGTCTACGCCACCCGGAGAGTATCGACGAGCTGCCCATCCCGGACGAGCTAGAAAACGACTTTTGAAGACCTGTGAAGTTTATGAAGTTTGACCCTCACCCCTGCGCGGGGTGGGGGCCTTTATGGTTTTACCCTTTTGTCTTGCGGTAGGGGATTTACCCTCCATTCAGCCACTACACTTGACGTAGTACTACACGTCATATAGTATTAAACATGTAAGCAAAACAGCCCCTGCAAGGGCAAGCAGAAAGGAAAAGAAAATGACCACCTACGCCCGCCGCGACGACGCTATCACCCGCGAAATCATCGAGCCGCTCGGCGAGTACGCCGCAGAGCACGACATCGACGCCATCGCCGACACCCTCATCCTCTGCGACGACAACGGCCTGAACGCCGAGTACTACCTCGACGAGGACGCCGACTTCTGGGGCATCGTCGCCGCACACGCGCTCTAGAAAATAGCCCGGACGGTCACCACGCGGGGGTTCGACTCCCCCGCCGGGCACCAAGACCACCAACCACCACCGGAAAAGGGCACAGACCATGACCACCCCAGCACAGGCCCGCTACATCGAGACCCTCCGCGACAACCGCGACCACGTCGACCTCGACGACGACACCGTCCAGGCCAACATTGACCTCATCAAACAAGACCTCGTCCGCGAGGGTGAGACCGTCGACAACGAGGCCCTCTACGACTGGATGCAGTCCCTCATCGACACCCATAATCGCGAGCTGGAGTGCGACCTCGACGAGCTGACCACCGCGGAGGCCAGCGCCCTGATTGACGCCCTGAAAGACGGCTACCACATGGCCCTGGTCGGCAACTTGCACCAGCTGGCGGGCTACTTCATGCCGACCATTATCCGCGAGCTGAAGGCATTCGTCGCCGAGCGCGTGGCTGATGTGGAGGCGCAGATTGAGCGCGCCGAGCACATCGCCGACGGCATCAACGCCGTCGACGGCGACCTCCTCGACGAGTTGGTGGAGCAGGCCGCCGCTTTCTACGATGCCTTCCAGATTGAGCAGGCCCTAGGCATCCAGGGGAACTGCGAAGACACCATCATCAGCAAGGGCCGCGAGGAGCGTCTCTACTCCCGGCTGAAGGAGGCGAAGTCTCAGCTGGGGCGTCGCCTTTCCCCCCAGACGGCGGCGAATGTGGTGCGCCGCGTGAGCACCAGCCTGCTAGCCGGGGATACCGAGCGCGCCATGATGCGCCGCTACCTCTCCGCCACCCTCAATGCGGAGGAGGCGATGCGCACCAGGTACGAGGGGCTGAGCGGTGCCCAGTCTGAGGCTCTCGCCCAGGTGGTGGAGGCTGACCGTCGTGTGAGCGAGGCAGAGGAGGCGCTCACCGCGCTCAAGCGTGAGCGTGCGGAGGCTACGCGTGCCGCGCTGGGCAGCGGGGTGACCCAGTACAAGGTCGCGCAGGCTACGGGCCGCCAGCAGTCCGCTGTTGCGCAGTGGAAACGAATGAAGTAGGCTCATGGGCGTTCCCCGCATTAGCGGGGGTGAGCCGTTGCCGATGTTCACGCATCGATAGATGCTCTCTTTCCCTGCGTTAGCAGGGGTGAGCCGTTGCTGATGTTCGCGACATCATGCAAATTGCTCTTATTCCCCGCGTTAGCGGGGATTTTTTAATGCCTGGACTCCATAACTTGCAATGTCGTATTTTACGACATATACTTAGTTTAGACGGCAAGGAGAACAGCTCCTGGAAGAGGCCGCACAACCGGAAAGAGAGTCCGACATGTTCCTCATCGCAACTATCACCGACACCACCAACGCCCCGCGTATCCGTCGCCAGCTCAAGGCCCAAGGCTTCGGCTACAACCGCGCCCGCCGCGAGTGGGTGAAGAACTGCATGACGCTACGCGGCACCCGCCTAGACCTCCCGAAGGCCCGCACCATCGACGGAGCGACTATCGAGCTACGCACCGGCGAGGAGATGCACGCCATCATCAACGCCGCAATCACCGGAAAGGAAACCCCCAACGTGTTCTTCACTGCCAAACTCACCGCCATTAATGAGGACTACAATGGAGAGTTCTTTGACACCGTCACCATTTATCAGGATGGCGAAGAGATCGACACTGTACAGGTTGAGTCCTCCGAGGACAGCGAGCCGTATGACGCCGCTGTCAAATCCGCTATCGATGGCAAGGCTTTCGAATGGCTGCCCAGCGGCTTCTGAGAAGATGCACGCCATCATCAACGTCTACATTAAGGAGTCTGCTTAATGACGCCTAATGAGTTCCGTATCCTCCGCACCAGCATGGGCCTCACCTCCCAGGACGTGGCCGAAGCGTGTGACGTCAACATCCGCACCGCACAGCGCTGGGAGACCAGCCACCAGCCCCCGCTCGACGCCGGGGTATGGCTCCAAGACAAATGGGTGCGCTTCGCGGACTGTATCGACCAAGCCCTACAGATTGCCGAGAAGGCTGAGGAGGAGGGGAAGAGGGTAACGCTCACGAACGAGCTCGCGGGTGAGGGGCTGAGCCGTTCTGAGCACACCGCCCTCATGGGGCACATTTGCATGGCCTACACGATGGCTGACTTTGATTATGAGGTGAGCAGCTAGCTACATTGCCAGCTACCACCGCCCCTAGTACAGGCCGGTACAAAGTTAGCCCCACTCCCTGTTTGTGCAGGTGGTGGGGCTAGTTTGTGTGGAGGGAATGACGGGAATCGAACCCGCGTCTTCAGCTTGGAAGGCTGAGGATACATGTTATATTATATAACAATTGTAGCCATTTGCGCAGGTCGTAAAATCGTCCAAAATGTTACCTAACATGACAGGTGGGGGCCTGTAGGGCTGGGGTTGGTTCACATTTTGGTTCACATTTCACGCCCTGTGAACCACCAAAAAAGGGGAAGTCATGCCGCAGGTTCGCAACATCGGAGACCTGAACTTCAACAAACAACGCCAGTCCTACTACCGCATCCTTGACCTAGGCCACCGGCCTAACGGGAACCGCTGGCGTATTCGGGTTGAGGCCAAGACAAAGCAAAAGCTCGCAGTCCGTTTGAAGGCCAAAATCGCGGAACTGGAAGACGGCACCTACCAGGCGGGCACCACTCCCACGCTGAACGATTGGTGGAAGTACTGGTGTGACAACATTGCTTACCACCGTGTGCGCCCCCGCGTACTTGACAACTACCGCAGCTACGGTCGAAACCATATTCCGCACATTGGGCGCAATCGCATCGACAAGCTCACCCCAGAGCACGTACGCCACCTGCATAAGAAGATGCGCCAAGGCGGTGCCAGCGACCGCACCATCCAAGCTGTGCACGCCACACTATCCAAATGCCTAAAAGATGCGGTATTTGAGGGCAAAATCCCCTACAACCCATGCGACCGCATGGACCGACCAAAAGCCAACAGCAAAGCCCGTGAAGCATACTCAAAGGCGGAGGCTAAGGCTATTCTCACCACCATGGCGGGCGATAGCCCTATGATGCGCGCCAGGTGGGCACTAGCCCTCACGATGGCTGTACGCCAAGGAGAATGCTTGGGCCTAGAGTGGGACAGGGTAGACCTCGACCGTGGCCTAGTGGACCTCTCGTGGCAGGTGCAGCGCATCCCGTGGGCGCATGGGGAGGGCTGCGAATGTGACAGTAGGGGGACGGCGGCGAGGTGTCCGAAGCGTCGCCCAGATGTGGCGCCAGGCTACGAATGCCGCCCGTGCCATAAGGGATTGTGGTTTGTGCGTCCGAAGACGGCGCGCTCTTCGCGTGTGCTCCCCATGTCCAACGTGTTTAGAGCGGCAGTGGGGGAGTTGTACGAGGGGCAGGAATCAGGATTGGTATTCCACGATGAGGGAAAGCCGATTCTTAACCGTAATGACGATGCGGCATGGTATGAGCTGTGCGAGCGCGCTGGGGTGCGCCGGATGGTGCTTCACACGGCACGCCATACGGTGATTTCGCACCTGTTGGATGCGGGTGTGGATGCGGAGCTTATTCGCCAGTTTGCTGGGCACTCGACGCTATTGTCTACGCGGCACTATCTGCATTCCTCGGAGGATGCGATGCGTGACGCGCTAGAGAAGCTGGGCTAGGCGGGGACGCGGAGTGTGGCGGTGATGGTGGGGGCACCGTCCACGATGTGGGCTACGGCGACTGTCCATGTTTGTTCGAACGATGGGTTGGTTTCGGTGCCGTATTTCCGCCATGCTTGCGTTGCCTGTTGGGCTTGGCTGGGGGTTAGGTGGGGTGCTGGTTGGGTGATTTTTGCTTGTGGGATTACTAGAAGATCGTATTTATCCAGTGCGTTTACCGCTCTCATTCTTTTTGTTCCCGTCTTTGAATTCCTTGACCAATTGTTCGACAAGCTTAGCCTGCGAGTTGGACAGGGTGGTTATATCGACGGTTCGAACATTATCACTGTTCGAAAGGCTTTGCGATAAATTGGGCCATTCTGACCGGTCAATCCCACTAGCCACCAGCGCCTCCACAGGGTCAAGTTCAAGCACAGACGCAATCTTGAGGACCATCAATGCCTCAATCTCAAACGGCTTGCCGGTATACCACGTGCCCCGCTCAAGCTGAATCACCCAACTACGGTCCCGACCCAGCACTTCGCCTAGCTCCGCCTGGTTTAATCCCGCGCTTCGACGTGCCACACGCACCATCTCTGAAAGGTTCAAAATGTTGTTTCCCATGGGGCTAAATGTAACCCACCGTGGTGATTCCGCGTAATAACATGTGCGTAACTAGCCAGCACATAACAAAAGTTGTGTGAAAATGTGGAGTCATGTAACATTCTAGGTGTCGCCACAACGGCACCTAACCCACACCCAACCCACACCTAGCCCACTGTGACGACACCACCCAACCATCCCCTAGAAGGACACAAGCAATGCCAGAAAAGCGCTACATGAGCACAAAAACAATGGCCTACATGTACGACGTGTCAGTGGACTTCATCACGGCCCACATCAAGGCCGGAAACCTCACCGCCGTCAACATCTCCAAAAGCGCCACCCGCCCAAAATGGAGAATCCGCGTAGAAGACGCAGACGAATTCATGGACTACCTCGCACAATGCGCCGAAATTGAGGAACGAAAACTACTCACCGCATAAAAGAACCCGCCGCACGAACACGGGGACTGCCATCCCCATAAATGTGCCGGGGCAGGTTCGACACGTAACCACCCAACCAAGGAAGGAAACGCACATGCATAATACCACATGCGTGCCGTTACCAGCGACAAACAACCGCGCAGAATGGCTAGCTCAACGCAACGAGGGCATCGGAAGTAGCGACGCATCCGCCATTGCGGGACTATCCACCTTCGAATCCCCCTACAGCCTATGGGAGATTAAAACCGGGCGCGCACCCATCGACCCGCCAGTAGACAAGACCACGGAACGCCTACGCGAATGGGGCAACCGCCTGGAGCCGGTCATCCTCGACGCAACCGCCGACGATCTCGGTGTAGGCATCGTCAAGCCAGAAGTAGGCTACAAGTCCACCAAGCACGATTGGATGCGCTGCAACCTCGACGGGTGGACAGAAGACGGACGAATCTTCGAAGCCAAGACCGTACACCTATCCCAGCGCTACAAGTGGGACGGGCAGATTGCAGACCACGCCGAAATCCAAGTCACTCACTCATCCATGGTCATGGGCGCGGATAGGGCAGTGGTTGCCGCTCTCATCGCTGGCTCAGACCTGAGGGTGTATGAGTACGAAATCAACCCTCGTATTCAAGAAATCCTGTTCGACATGGAGCAAAAGTTCTGGCACTGCGTGGAGTCTGACACCCCGCCAGATGTGGACGGCCACGCCCGCACCATCGAAGCCCTCACCAACGAGTGGGCGCACACACCACAGCCCCGTGAAGTAGGGCAAGACGAAGTGCAAGACATTTGGGATGCGTGGATGGATGCCGATAGCCGCAAAAAGCAGGCAGAGCGTGACCTCAATCAAGCTAAAGCCCAGCTCGCGCAACTCATGGAGGGGCACGACAGCCTCGCCACAGGGGAGCGCATCTGGGCCAAAACCCGGCGCGGAAAGCTCAACCTGAAGCGACTACAAGCAGACCAGCCTGAACTAGTCACCCAGTACACCCGGCCCCGCTCCATGTTCGACATGGACAAATTCAAGGCCGAAAAACCTGGTGTTTACGCCGAATACCAGTACACCAGCATCAACCCCGTCAAGGAGAACTAACCATGGGAAACAACCTCGAACAGCGCATGGCCGCTAACAACACCCCGGCTAAGCAGAATCGCCCCGCCACACTGGCAGACCAAATCCGAAGCATGGAATCGCAATTCCAGCTCGCAATGCCCAAGGGTATGGAGGCGCAGCAGCTAGTCCGCGACGCGCTTACCTGCCTGCGCCAAACCCCGAAGCTGGCAGAATGCACCCCACAATCCGTACTGGGTGGTCTCATGACCTGCTCCCAGCTCGGTTTGCGTCCGGGCGTACTAGGGCACGCCTACCTACTGCCGTTCTGGGATAGGAAGCAGGGCGGCATGGTGGCACAGCTGGTGGTTGGATACCGTGGCCTAGTGGAGCTGGCGCACCGTTCCGGGCAGATTCAGTCCCTTATCGCCCGCACTGTGTATGAGAATGACCACTTCGATGTTGACTACGGTCTAGAAGACAAGCTAGTCCACAAGCCCTGCATGAACGGCCCGAAGGGTGACCCCATCGCCTACTACGCGGTAGCCAAGTTCACCACCGGCGGACACAGCTTCATCGTCATGAGCAAGAACGAAATGCTGGCCTACCGTGACGAATTCGCCAAGGCCAAGAACAAGCAGGGGCAGGTGTTCGGCCCGTGGGCAGACAATTTCGACGCAATGGCCCACAAGACCTGTGTACGCCAGCTCGCCAAGTGGATGCCGTCATCAACCGACCTAGACAAGGGCATCGCAGCGGACGAAACCGTACGTGTTGACCTGTCGGAATCTGCACTGGACTACCCACAGCACGTGGATGGGGAGGTAGTAGACAGCAAGCCGGAAGAATCCGAAGCCGCCTAGCGCGGCGCATAGCGGGGAGGGGCATCCGCTAACCACACCCCCACACACCTTTATTTGCCGGGCCTGCCAGCCCCCAACCCTCACACCCAACCACCATGAAGAACCGCAAACTACCTATCTGTGTACGCCCCAACTGCACCCGCGCCGTCACCCGCCCAGAAGACTACGACGGACTCTGCTTCCGCCACGCCAAAGCAGCAGGCATCGCCTACCACTTTGTGCCCTGGGAAAAAGTCCACGCAGAACTCGAACGCCTAACCGCTGGCGGCTGGACGCTCAACGCAATCGAAGAAGACTACATCGTCTTCAACAACACCCTGCGCGATATTAAATACCACCGCCGCGACCGCTTCAAACACTCCACCTACCAGGCGCTAAAGGAAATCCCCACACTCTCCCCATACCGACGGCCCGCATGGCCCCTACGCCGCCGCGTCAACGCACTACGCGCCATCGGAATTACCTTCGTAGAAATCAGTGAAGAAATCGGGGAGAAAGCCACAACGGTGCAGTACCTGTCCTATGAGCGTGCGCAGTGGGCAACCCCAGAACTAGACACAAAAATCCGCGCCTACTACCAACACCACGCCAACGACCCCGTACAGGAAATTGACACTAGGACCAAGAAGCTCAACCTCCCCCGCCCCTACGACTGGGACGACATTGACAACCCCAATGAACACGCCCAGGCATCCATCCACACCAGGCGCATAAGGAAGCAGCAGGTAGTCACACTCGAACTACGCGACAAGTTGGGAGACCTGGTCGCCTACTACGGCACCGCGAAGACTGCATCCCTCATACGGATAGCCGCCCGGACTGTGCAACGAATCAGGCAAGGCGACAGTCAAAAAGTCAGCAGCCGCACCGCCCACCTAATCGAAGACCACTATGACCGTCTGCCCGCTCGCGGTGGACAAGCAGCCTAGGAGACCACCATGCAACTCATGATTGACATTGACCCGCGTGACGCGGCCTACTTGGCGGAAATCGCCGTACACCGGGGCTGGGACGTGGCCGCACACAAGGCCCTTACCCAACTCGCTAACACGGGTGAACCATTCACCGCCCATGACTTCCGGGAGCTACTAGGGGATGCGAAGCCGCACCACCCCAATACCATCGGAAGTTTCTTTCGCCACGCACACGCCGACGGCCTCATCCGCCCCACGGGCCGATTCATGGAATCCCGCACCCCCTCACGCCACGCAGCAGCCGTACGTGAATGGGTAGGCACCAACCCCCGCGTCACAAACATGTAATTACGGTGCCCGGTTACGCAAGTGACAAACCACCCAACCAACGTCAAGGAACACCACTAATGCCACGCATCCGAAGCATCAAACCCGAATTCTGGGACTCCCCATCCACCGCCCGCGCAGACCTCGCCGTGAGACTGGTCTACATCGCACTGTGGAACTGGGCCGACGACTCCGGGCGGGGGACCGCAAACCTGAAAGAACTAGAGGCATTTTGCTTCCCAAATGATGATGTGGCGGAACTTCCGCGCAAGAGTCGCGGAAATTCCGGCGATAGTGCCGGAAGGTGGCGGAACTTTGCGGAGATATGCGGAGAGGTCGCGGAAGCCTACGGAATCAAGTTCTACCGGGTGCATGAGCGCCCCTACTACGTAATCCCCAATTTCAAGGACCACCAGTCCAAAGACTTCCGCCCAAAGTCAAAGTATCCGACCGAGAAAGAAGGGTATTTCTTTGACGTGACCAGCGGAAACCCGATTAGTGGTGTGGGTGAAGATAAATCGAACGCCGGAGCTTCCGCGCACAGTCGCGGAAATTCCGCGCCTATCGCCGGAAAATCCTCCCTAGTAACAGGGGAACAGGGTAACAGGGGAACAGGGGAAAACACTTGTTCATCTGACGATGAACGAGAGCGTGAACCAGCGAACCACTACCCAAAGCCCTTCGAAGACTGGTGGGGCAGGTACCCAAAGAAAATCGGCAAGCGCAAAGCACTAGCCGAATGGCGACGCGCCACCAAACGCATCGACAAAGAAACCCTCAACGAGAAGACCGACATGTTCGCCGCCTTCCACAACAGCGAAGGCACAGACAAGCAATACATCCCCAACCCGACCACATGGCTCAACCGCGACGGCTGGGACGACGACCTCATCCCCAGACGAATCAACCAACCACAACCCCAACCAGCCACTGCCCAAGACTGGCTAGGCGCCACCCAACCACCCATCATCGACGCAGACCCCATAAAGGAACTCACATGGTAAACCCACACATCGCCGCCGAAATCCTCAACCTAGGCAAGAAACTAGCCCCCGACCGCTTCCCCAAACCAGACCCCACCATCACCCAAGCCTGGGCCACCGCACTCAACCGCGAATACCCCCCACGCCTCTGGGCTGAAGCCGTCTACCTCTGGGCCACCCACCGCGTAGAAGACAAAATGTGCACACCCCGCGACATGCTTCAAGCAGCCCACGACACCGTAAGCCGCTGGGAAACCAACCCCGACGATAAGCGCGAACTCGAAGAATTCCGCACACAACGCCTCCACACCAAATACAAGCAAATGCTAGGCGACCGCTACACCCCCGACGCAGTCCCCGGCCCACCACCACAAGCCCACGAACTCACCACTCAAGGCCCCGACTTCCAGGCCCTGAAAACCCGCCTCGCACAAACCCGAAAGGCAATCCGATGACCGCACGAAACCGAATCCGCGTCATGCGCCGAACCACCAACCTCTCCCCACACCTCTGGAACGACCCCCACATCCGCCAACTCCCCGCAACCGCCCAATGGCTCTACCTCATGCTCCACACACACCAAGACCTCAACCAAGCCGGAATCATCAACTGGCACCCCGCACGCCTCGCCAACATGAGTAGCGACCTCACCGCCGAAGACGTAGAAATCGCCGGGGCACAACTCGAAGAAGCCGGATACCTCACCATCGACCACGACACACAAGAGGCCTACATCGACGGCTACAACGCCACAAACAGGTACTTCCACTCCCCAAACATGGGCATCGCCGTCGGCACCGCCGCACAAGCAACCTACAGCCGAACAATCCGCGCAGCCCTCAAAAACGAACTCCGCAACCTCGCACACCAAAACCCCAACAACAGCGCCCTACACGTCCCCCAAATCCAAGACCTCATCACAGAATGACACCAAAAAGACTCAAAAATAGGTCCAGCGGCCACGCAGACAGTCAAACACGGGCGCTCTGGCACCAACATGCGAGGAGAGTATTTCAACCGCTTAAACGGGCGTACAGCGCCCCGGCGCGACACGCGGGCAACAAATGTTGTGTAATATAACATCATCATGTAACATTTGTTGTGTCAGGCAAACAAGGGGCTGCCACCCCTTGAACCACCACCCAACCAAAGGAAAGAACCATGACCACCTACACCACCCGCAACGAAGCCGTACAGCGCGAAATCGTAGAACCCCTCGGTGAATGGGCAGAAGAGCACAACATCGACGCCATTGCCGACCAGCTCATCCAGGCCACCGATGACGGCTTCACCATCGACCAGGACGCCGACTTCTGGGAAGTCGTCGCCAACAACGCCCTGTAAGGAACCGTCATGGGAGCTGGAATCGCACTAATGCTCACGGCGATTGTCGTCGTCTCCACCCTGTACGGGGTGGTCACCCAGGAACTACTGCTAACTGAAATGGAGGAAAACGGCCATGCCTAATTTTGCTATGCCCAACGTTCGCCTGCTGGCTCACACCAAGATTGATGAGAGAGCTGTCAGTGATTGGATGGGGATTCAGGACGCATCGACGGATGCGGAAACCCTGCTGACTATGGCGGGGCGGAACTGTTACCGCTCATTCCACCGCCCGAACGCCAACACCTATGTCGATGCGGATTACCTGCGCCGCACCCTAGGCGACCAGGGCCACTGGTCGATTGCTGAGCACGCCACCGCAACGTTGTATTTCACTGGCGTGTCCCGTGCTTTCCTTGCGGAACTCACCCGTCACCGGCACCTGTCATTCTCCGTGGAATCGCAGCGGTTCATCGACGCCGACACCATCAACATTGTTGTACCCCCAGCAATCCGCAAATGTAGTAATCCCTACGTGCTACGCAGCTTCACCGACGCCGCAGACGAAGCAATCACCGCGTACATGATTGCCCGCGATGATCTAGAAGGCCTGCCGAAGAAGCAGCGGAATGAGGCGGCACGTGGCCTACTGCCGAACTGCGTCGAGACCCGCATGGTGGTCACCGGCAATCTCCGCGCCTGGCATGAGGTTATTGAGCGTCGTACCCAACCGGATGCGGATGCCGAAATGCAGGAAGTCATGCGCCTGGCCAAGAAGGCCCTGCATACGGTCTCGCCCGTCATCTTCCCAAAGGAGAACGACTAGATGGAGAGCGAAGCACTCCACCACAACACATCAACAACGGGGGGGCAACGTTCCACGCATTCGCCTGGGACAACAACAACACAGTTGACCAGCAAGGCCCCACCCTCTGGGTGGAACACCCATCCGACCTACCCATAGGAATCAACGTGACACGACTCGACAAACACGAATTCGCAATCCAAATCACACACAGCGAACCGGCAGAAAGAAGCAACCAGTGAACCTCACGCCTAACGACAACGAGAAATACGCTGACCTGACCGCTGAAGCGTGGGGAGCGTGGCTACTCGCTAACGCCCACTGCGACACGCACAACACCCGCGTCATGAACAGTAACCAATTCCTAGAGGTCACCCGCATGACCAGCCTGGAAACCTACAACCAGCTAGAGGATGCGGGCCTAATCGAAAAAACCGAAACCGGACAAACCCAAATCAACCACCCGGAGGAAAACTAAATGGCATTCGACACCATCACCATCAACCGCGCCCGCGTCACCGACAAGGGCGTGGAAATGCGCACCAGCAAGAACGGAAACGAATACGCCTCCCTTACTGTCATGTGGTCATCCAGCCGCAAAGACAAAGCCGGGGGAACCGAGTACGGCCCAACCAAGTTCATCAAGGTCACCGTCACCGGCTACGAAGCGAAAGACGTATTCGCCAACATTCGCCCAGGCGACCGCGTAAACGTGACCGGACGCATCCAACACTTTGAATGGCAATCCGACAAGGGGCCACAGGATGACTGGTCCATCCTTGGAACCGTGTCCCTACCCGTTCCGTACGCATCTGATAATCAGCAGCAGGGGAGTGCATGGGGTCAAGACAACAGCAACGCCTGGTCCAACCAGCAGGCACCGAATCAGCAGCAGGCGCAGCAGAACATCCAACAGGGCCTAGGAGTGCAGGAAGGAAACCCCCCATTCTAATGAGTAACTACAAGTACGACCTGTTTAAGAAGAACCTCATCAACCGGCAAGACGCAGACCCAAACGCCGGGTGGCTCCCCTTCCCCAAACAACGCGAACTTAAGGCCGGAACCCTCGGTATGTACCGCACCCGCATCAACAATGGAGAGATGTTCGGCCCCGGATTCACCGCCCAAATGCGCAACGGCCACCTCTACGCAAAATATGTAGGAACCGACAACTAGGAGGGGCCAACATGGCATCAGTGAGATACGCGGAAGCAGTAGTCGAAGGACTATCAAACACCCTATCTTCCAACGTGAAAACCAAATTTACCAACAGTGACACCGGCTACGCCGCCGCAAACGGAAGCCTAGAAAACGGCACAATCTACAGCGTTATCGAAATCGACGAAACCAAAAGCCGCGTCGTCTCAATCACCAACAAGGCGGGAAACTACACGTGCGAATGCACATTCCCAACCGGGCTGAGCACAACGTCATCCGGGCAGCGTGCCGCAAACGCATTCAAGGCCATGTCCTAAACCCTTCAAATGTTGCGTAACATAACATTTTAGGGTAACATTTGTTATGTACCCAATGAGGGGCTGCTGCCACAGCCCCCACACCCAACCAGAAGGAAACCCCATGAACATCCCCGCCTACACCTGCTTTGATGCAATCCAAGCCGAAAAGCGCATGGAACCCCAGGATGACTACATCGAGGTAGAGGCAATCCTCACCATCATCCATGAGGAAGGTCCGGACACTGTGCACCCCGTCATCGTGTTGCTAGAGCACGACAGTGAAGACCTCGCCTCCGCTGTGGTTGACGACCGCTACTGGGCCGACGACATGGACGCCCTACAGGCCGCCATGGCCGACCAGGCGGACTTCGAGATTGAGTACTGGGACGACGTAGAAGCCACCTGGCAAGGCGCAGCTCCCTTCGCCGCCTAACGCTGAAGCCCCGCTGTGGTGGCGGGGCACAACCCAACCACATCAAGGAGCACATAAATGACTAACCCAACCCGCCAAGAAATCATCGACGCGCACACGGCCCTGGAGAATTTGTCAGACCTCGCTTTTA
>OJLL01000020.1_pt1 | contig 56000 bp, 65 predicted proteins | sample 1596941 | NCBI WGS metagenome assembly OJLL01 (sample SAMEA3904689, study PRJEB24821) | metagenome | biome: Builtin; feature: hospital; material: surface | place: USA | collected 2013-08-13 | reverse complement strand
ATGATTGTCAAGTAGTATTACAATAATTGTTAGAAAATATTAAAAAATATTTTTTTAATATTTTCTAAGTACTCCCTGTGGGGGTCGAACCCACACACTATTTTCCAAGTACCGGATTTTAAGTCCAGCGCGTCTACCAGTTCCGCCAAGGGAGCATTAAAAAATAACAATAATAATACAATACTCATATTCTAAAAACAATGTTTATAAGCTAAGAAAATCTTAAAACCAAGAAAGGAAAAATAGTTTTAAAATGTAAACTGTTTTTAAAACACAACCATATTAAATTATTATTGTTATTTACAAAAATTATCATAACATTATTTATTAAACAATGTCAAGTCTAATATTTTCTAGAAAACTAAGTTTTTCTAACTTGTTTTCTAACCTTGTTGATTACGTGTTTTATTATAACCATAATGATTATTACTTGTCAAGTTTAATAGGATATTTTTTTAATCATTATGGTTTTTATCTTCTAGATACATAAGAACTTCTCTTAAGTAGCATATATTGCTTAGAAGGAGTTCTTTTAATACAAGGTGTATTTTCATGTCTCTTTTTATAAGGTGTATTTTCATGTCTCTTTTTATATTGAAAAAGAAAATAAAAAAACTCTATAATGTTTCCTTATTAAAGGAACATCATAGAGTTTTCCCTATATTCAGTTATAGCATCAAGGACAGATATCAGAGTTATGAATATGATCCATATGGATATATTTCTCTATCCTGTTAGGAATCAAAGACAGCCACTAGTTATTCCTTGCCAGTAGTATATTCCAGCATTCTAATTATAGAAAAAGATAATTCTAAATATTGTTTATGTTTACAAAATATTAAAAATATTATTGATAGTGAAGATTTTTATAATTATTGTTTAGATGTTGTTAAACCTATATAACAAGGATAATCCACAATTTCTACTTCTCCACTTGATCACTTCTCATCCATCCACTAAAGTAGTAAGTGTTGAAAAGAAAAACACACCACATAAGGAGAAAAGGCCATGACTACTGCACAAGAGATTGCTAATAAGCTTAACCATAATGAGATTGCTTACCTTTATATTGCACAAGAGATCTTTTTGATGAGTGATATTTGGGAAGCTCAGATCATTAAAGACATTGAATCAACTGGTGGAAAGTTTTCTGATGACAACTACATCTATCTTGATTTTGACATCAATGCTCAGTTTGATCAGGATGGCGTAGAAGAAGTTGTTTTCCACTGGAAAAAAATGATGGAAAAGATGAATGACAGTGATGAACTCATCACTGCTACTGAAATGATTGACAACATTTTGTTCAATGGAGCTAACATTACTGATTTTCATGGTGTTGTTCTTCGCACTGGTGAAGAAACTGGTTCTTATGAATATAAGGTACATGGTGATGGTGATGTAGAGGTTGTGGATGTTTTGGAAGCTGTTGATTATGTAGATATCACACAAAATATCCTTGAAAATTAAGGAGTAATTAAAAACAACCTTCCTATGTGCATAAGATTTGCATGTAGGAAGGTCGTTTTTTCATAAGAAGATAGAATGTTAAGGAGATGAGACACAAAAATACTTGAAATATACTACTGTTCCTTTTCTTATTGTCTTATTATTTATAATCGGATAATTAGGATTTATAGTATTTATTATTACTAATTTATCTTTATATACAGTGTTTAATGATTGTGACCTACCAAACCAAAATCATAAAGATTTCTTATCTAAAGATCTTTTTCTAGAGATTATTTTTGACATTCTCCCCTTTAACTTTAAGTTAGGAGGTATCCTGATACCGATACCAGGTGATTTTATTAGTAATAATACTATTGATGATTTGTTAGAATTTTTATCATAATTATTTTTCTTGTTTGACTTGACAAGTAGTGTCAATATGGTTTACGATAGTTAAGTAAAGAAAACACATACAACTATCAAAGAAAATATCACAAATGACTAACTATACTCACAAAATTATTCCACTACATAATAATGACACTAATGATAATCATAGTATTATCATCACTAAAACAAATAACCCAGGAAATGATGAGAAACTAACCGTTTTTAAAAACCTTAACGCTAAAGACACTGGACACAGCATTATCAGTGGTGTAATCAACACGTATAATACTTATTCTCAACGAGATGATCATAATGCTAATGATCATCATCATTTCATTATTTATCATAATTATTTTTATAACCTACTCTCTAAGAATATCACTGACAATATTCCAGGGATCTTGAAGAGTGTTCTCAATAATAATATTTCTCTTCATGCTAAAAAACTACCACGAATCAAAAATGGTTCCACTTATGACTCTTCTATCCACTTGATTAAGAGCATGTGTCGCACTAATGATCACACTGAGATTTTTAACCAAGAAATCATTACTGACTATAATAAACTATATAGTTTCCAATGCGATAATAAGAATATTGAACTCACTCCCCAAGACTGTTATGATAATATTGAATCAGGAACAATGATTATCCATACTGACGGTTCTTATAATGAGAAGAGAAATATTGGTGTAACCAGTATTTTTAACAGTGAAGACACAACATTGTCTCGAACTATTGCTATTGAGAATACTGGTGAATTTGATAGTAATCACATGGAATTTTTGGGTGTTTATTATGCTGCTCTTAGTGTTCCAAAAAATAAGAAAGCCATTATTTTCACTGACAGTAAGCGAGTAGTGAAAATACTTAACAATGTGAACAATATGCGATACAAGGTTCTCAACAAGGAATGTGAATTCTCAGACGATGATAATGAAATCACATATCATAGTATGATTAAGAAACTTGTCCAGCTAGACAATGTTGAGTATCGATGGGTGAAAGGTCACTATAATGATTATCATAATCGTGTTGTAGACTTAATGTGTCGACACGTGCGACGATTCATTGAGAAAAATGAGAATCAATATGATTCACAATATTTCTCTACCAGTTTTTCTCTTACTTATCATGGTCAAAACTGTGTTAACGATATTAATAATAATATTAAAAATTCTGTGAACTTTACTGGTATTATTGCTAACCCAGTAGAACTTATACACAATATTCAGTGTTTTAATACTTTGAACAGCTTGCTGCAAGTAGGGAAGTAATAAAACATAATTGTTTAAGGTTAAAACGGTCTAAGAAAGAATATCTTTCTTAGACCGTTTTAACCTTAAACAAGAAATAACATAATAATAATCCAGTAATAATGAAACTACTTACAAAAAATGATTTAACTTGTATTTGTTCTATAAGAGTAGTTTGTTTATTCTTATAATAAAAATAAGAATAATAACCTTGAGTTAGTTCAAGCAATGCTATTATTATTAAAGTTCTTGTTATAAAAATATTGATAGTAATATCACTTGCTTTTAATATCATTTCTAACAGCATTATTATCCTCTTATAAGTTTATTGTATTAATTATCGTAGTTTTTAATACTTGTGATATTAACATAATATTTAATAATTCATAATATTGTGATTTGTGCCTTTTTAAGCGATTAAAAATAATTGTTAAGTATTTATACTAAACTTGTCTAAAATCGCGTGAGAACCCTCAAATTTTTAATATTTAATACCATATAGTTTTTATCCTCACAATGATACTCATTGTGAGGATAAAAACTATGATTTAATTATGAGAAAATATTTAATATTTTAGAAACAATGTTTCGTGTAGGTGAACCAGTATCAATTTTAACATTATCAACATTCTCATTATTATCTGAAACTGTATCAGTTTCTTGTATCTTATCATTATTAGTATTTAATAATTCAGAATCAAGATAAGAATGATTATTCTTCCTCATTGGTTTAACAGGAACAAAGGAATCAATATTACTACTATTTTTAGAATTATTATTTATAGTAGGAATCAATGAATCTTTACTACTGATAGTATTATTATTCTCAGAATCAATAGTATTATGTTTTACTTTTCTTGTAGTAGGAGTCTTTAAACTATTATGAGACTTATCAGCAGAACTTTCTGTTTTACTTGATGAGTTATTATCTTTATTGGAACCTTTTTCTTCTCCTGGTTTATCTTTTATACTTGTATCTTCTTTTATGTCAGTATTTGGTTTTTTAGAGGTTTCTACACTACCTGTATTTTTATCAGGATCTTGTGTTTTTTCTGGATCTTTATTATTAGGACTATCAGTTTTATTTGGATCTTTATTATCAGAATTATTTATATCTTGTGATAGTTTCCAACGGTAAATATCATTATTTTTAATATAATAAATGTCACCAGTAGTATCAGAAACTTCTGAACGTAAACCAGTAGTGATAAAGTCTCTAGACAAGTCTTTCGGATCAATATGATAAATCTTACCATTGATAGTGGCAATAAAATAACCATCATAATATTCCAACTCATTGATCATAGAACCATATTTAGTAGAATATTGCTTATACTCTTCTACTTTCAAATCATCAGGATTAATTCTAGCGATACCATCACCATAGAGAGCATAAAGTTTACCATCTGGAGTGAATTCTAGATCTGCTACACCTTGAGTATCTAGAGAAATACTCTTAACGATTTCACCAGTATTATAGTTTATTTTAAATATTTTAGCATTCTTTTCTTTTGGTGTAGTTCCTAGACCACCTTGAATAGTAGTACCAACATATAAATAATCACCATCTTTATATGCCATAGATCTTGGTGACACGTCACCAAAGTTTTTGAAAGTTTTCAAAATCTTGTTTTGTGACAGGGAATAAATACTTATTGCACCAGGATAATAACCATATTGTGCATCACTACTTACAGCAAACAAATCATCATTTATCTTGGTAATACGTTGTGGTCTAGTTTGATCATTTTTAATAAATACTCTTGGTTTTACTTCCCCAGTTTTTCTATTAGTAGCAACAATAGTAGCTGAAGGATAAAAAGTAGATATTAGCCAGTCACCAGAACTATCAAATGCTTGAGCTTGACCATGATCATGATCTACTAAACCAGTATTATCATTTAACTGTTTTTCACTTAAAGTAGGATCTATTCGTCTTACTACTCTAGTAGGAAAATATGGTGCTGCCCACATAGAATTTTCAGTAGCCTCATCTAATACTGTTAATGCTCTTTTAGTAGAACGAACAAGTTTATGATCATCATTAGTAGCTTCACTAACTTTTCCAGTTTTTAAATCATATAAGTAAAAGTTTCCTACCTTATGATAACTACCAATAAGATTATTTCCTAGAATAGAACTATCCACGAATCGAGACAAGTTTATCCTATTTTGTTTACCACTAGAATTAAACACTATATTTTTAGTTTTATTATGTGGATCATATTTGACAATATTATATTTACTGTCCTTATATAGAATACTGTCACTATTATTGTCTGCTGGTAAAACATTTCCTGGATAAGTTTCGGTTATTGGTTCCTCCCATTTCCAAGTTTTTGTATTAAACACGAAAGTTTTCTTATCGGCACCAGCATTAATATTGACATATAAGTATCCATTATGGGCAGTAAGATAAGAAATCATAGTAGAATTATACTTATGATAGTCTTCTAGGTCTGGTAGTTTTTTCTTTTCTCCAGTAGTAGGATCTATCTGATAAATACCTATCTTATCTAATCCTGAACCCATTCCAGCATAAATTTTATTATTATCATAACCTATTGCTCTCACATATGCTGCTCCTGGTTCAATTATCCCATAGTCACGCCATTTACCAGTATTACCATCATATTCTAGGACAATACCACCTTTATTATCATTATTAGATACTGGATCATAACTAGAAATATATGCTTTATTATTGTCTCCTTTAACTATTTCCCACCAATAAGCTCCTTTATTTATTCCTTTTGGTGGAGACACGTTTTTAACTTCTTGAGTGTTAGGATTAACTTCAAATAATTCTGCTTTAGAAGTAGAAATAAGAACATTACCATTATCTAATACAGCATGACCCCAAGCTAGACGATCTTTACCACTATCATCTGCTGGTTTGTTCCATAAGTTTTTCTTATTTTTAACATCAACAACATTAACTTGACCATTAACACCTGAATCCATTGAAACTGATACGATAGTACCGTCTTTTAGTTTAGTGAAAGCAGCATCAGATATGTTAGTGTCTTCAATATAATTACCAAGATTTTCTTCTGTACCATTTTTAATATGATCAGGTGCTACTGCTTGAGCAGGTAGTGGTGTCAATAGTGAACCTATAAGAATACTACCTATTGTTAAACTTATAATATTAGTTTTTCTCATAATAATACTTTTCTTTAACCTTTCTACATTTTTCTTATGTATGAGTAATTATTATATAATATATTATTAATGGTCAAAGAAAATATTTTCTTTGACCATTAATAATATATCTTTTCAAGATAATACTTTTAGAATATTGTTCTTATCTTGTTTAAAAGACTAGTAGTAGGTGAACCAGTATCTACTTTACTACCTTCACTTACTTCTTCACCGTCAACACTAGAACTAACACCACTAGTGAAAGTTCCTGGTTTAGTATTCTTTACAGGTGTAAATTCTTGGTTAGGTGTTAAAGGATTATTAGGAGTATTTACTTGTTCTGGTGTTTTTACTTGGTTAGGAGTAGTAGGAGTATCTGAGTTTGTTGGTGTAGAAATATCTTCTTTATCTTCATTATTAGGAGTAGTAGTGATTATTGACTTATCACTAGATTTAGTACTTGTTTTAGTACTTGGTTTATCTTGCTTACTTGTTGTCTTAATAGTAGGAGTAGTAGTAGTTTTATCTCCTGGTGTTTCTGGACTAGTTGGAGTATCAGTATTTTCATCTTCTCCTGGTTTTTCTTCTTCTTCACAAGTAACATTATCAGGACTGATTAAATCAGTATGAATAATAAAAGATTTAAAAATTTCTAATTCTCTTGAAGATGCCTTATATGCTTCTGGATCAACTTCTAAGAGAATACCATTGTCTTTTAATAAAGGAATATCACTAAGATAATAATTGTCTTCGTCTTTATTTTCTTTGACATGCTTGTCTATTTTTGAATAGAAATCATTATTATCAAGTTCCTTTTCTTCTAACTTTAAAAACACATATTCTTCTATATATCCAAAAAATAAGGATAAGGTAAATGATGAATTAAATTTAGCTAAACGTCGATTCTCTTCATCTTTTAAGAAATCTTTAGTAGGAAAAAATTTAAGCCATCTATCATATTCAAAATTGAATTTATTATAAATTTCTTCATATGCTTTTAACTGTGCTTCCTCACTATCATAACCATCTAAAGGACCATTAGCCTTAACATTACCAGGACGATACCCATCATTATCTCTAATCTTAGTAAAATTATCTTCTAACCTTTTCTTCTCTTTTTCTAACTCTTCAGCTTCTTTCTTATACTTATTATACAACTCATCACTAGCATAATTAACATGATAATCAATATTCTTATATTCTTTAATATATTCTAATAATGCTTTAAAAGAATACTCTTTCATAGCATTATCATATATTTCTTGACCCTTCTCAGGATCATCCTTATAAATATTATCAGTTAACTTAAGTTGAAGTGTGTTAGGGCTTTCTAGTATTTCACTTAAAAAAATTGAAAAAGTACGTTTAAATTCTTTTTCTTTTATTAACTCACTCCTGTATCGGGCTTCTTGTTCAGATAATTCACCATTATCAACACGTTTTTGCAAACCAGGATGAATTTCATAATTAGAATAAATTTCAGAAATTTTCTTTGCTGTATCATAGATTGCTTTAACAAAACCATTCTCTGGTACTGGTATCTCATTATCCCAATGACACTTATCCTCAGAAGCCAATCTCCTCTCATTATCATCACTTGTATTCTTACCTTCTTCTAGTATTTTACCAATATTTGGTGGTCCAAAATCTTTAGGAGAATCAGCCATACTCTGAGCTAATGCTTGAGAAGGAGTAAGTGTTAATAACAATCCTGTTATACTTGTTAAGATTATTAGGTTTTTCTTTCTCATTATTTATACCTTTCTTATGTTTTTTAATATTTCTTGTGTTATTATACCCCCCCCTGATTCTTTGTTAAAAAATACAAGAAGATCATTATTATCCCCTAACACCATACATTGTGTTAGGGGATAATAATGATCTATGTTAACTATTGTTAAATATTAACTACTTGACCAGTGATTTGAGAAATCTCGTATCGAATATCGTCTCGAATATCTTCCAAATCTTCTAACTGATCATCAATATCATTATAATCAACATACGCGCTAGAACTAATAAGATTAATCTCGCGATTAATATCATCTAGCTCATCATACAATGCCGCCAAGCGAGCATCAGTATCTTCCACAATATCCTCTTCAACATAATCAGTAGTGATATTGTCAGTAATGTTAGTCATGTGAAAATCAGTATCTTTCTTTTCCTTGATTATTTCTTAATTACACTATTAATTATAAGACCATAACAATCTAAATGTCAAGTCTATTGTCAAAATATTATTCACTTTTTGACAAGTGAATAATATCCCATATCTTATCATGTGCTTTCTCAGCTTTCCTATCACCGTTAACAGCATCAGACAAAACTTCTAACTGACTCTTAATGATCTCTACCTGCTCATCATTTAAATTCAACATGATTATTACTCCTTCACAAACATTTCGTCTAACTTATCTGACAATTCTATTAATCTTTCATCCTCGTCATGCTTACAAGCACTCATTAAATCTTCTAACAATAATACTTTCTTTTCTTCAAAAGATAATTCTTCATTTTTACTCATAAAATTATATCCTTTTAAAAATCATTAAACTTAACTTTTAACAGTATACTATTAACAATTAGTTTTAATGAAATTAAAACCATTCATCTTCATCATCTTTTTCTCTATTAAACCACTTATCTTTTAATTCTATAATACTATCAGATTCAGTACCTTCAACATCTTTCTTGTTTCGCTGAATACTATATTTTTTAGTTTTCTTATTATATAAGATAGCACAATCGTTTCTATCATAATCATCAAAATCTACAACATCTATTATAGCAGTGTCACTACCAGAAGCATTAGAAGCAACAATAGCATATTCCATATCTTTTTCTAGATTATCATAGTAATCATCATTACTACTATTAGAGAAAGATTTATACAATATTGTTGGATGTTTTTCATCATATAAACTACTCAATACTAACCTATCAGTAACTTTTGCACACTTATCTTTAACAATATAAAAAGCGCTTCCAGCAATATCATACTGGTCTCTATAAGAAAACTTGTCCTTATCTAAATCAAATACTGAATATTCTTCGGTTCGATAACGATAATTATTCCCCATGTTTCTTAACAAGTTAGTGATGGAAGCGATATTATCCTCGTCTAAAAAGTCTTCCTTATTATTGAATAGGTTATCAATATTTGAACGTAAATCTTCTTCTATCTTATTTTTTCTAGTACTTTTACTCTGGAATTCCTTATATAATTGAGTTTTCTCAAACTTTTCTTTTTGTTTAGCATATTTTTTTCTTATTTTTTCTTCTTTTTTCTTATATTCTTTACTTTCTCTTATTTCTTCTTTCTCAAAAGAACTATAATAGGGTTCTCCCATATGATCATCTGGATCATAATCTTCTGGATCACCAGTCATTCTGACTTCTAGCCAGTATAATTCATTATCCAAATTGTTTCTAATATCTTTTTCTTTATTAACATATTTTTCTCTTAGATCATTAAATTCCGTATTATATAATTCTAGATTAGCGATCCTTTTCTTATAATAATCATAAATTATAGGATACACAGTATCTTCTGGGTTATTTTCTAAATATTCTTCAGCAGTTTCTTTGATAATACTATTCATAGTTCCAGTATAAAATTCTTCTTCAAAATCTTGTGAAAAATCTGTGAGGTTACTGTCATTGTTAACTGTCTTATCGTCTTTTTTCCATTTATAGATAGGTCTATTTAGAGGGTCTCTTCTACCAGTATCATATCGTTGTGCTTTATTCTTACTCATTAGAAATTCTCCTTGATATTACTATTACTATCCAGTATTATAACAATAAGAATAATCATTATTAATCATTATTAATCATTTATTGATAAATACCATTAAAAGGATAATCCTTATGACAAATGAGATTAAAGTTATTTTTAACAAAAATTATATGCAGCATAGTGTCAATGTTCCTTTGATGAAGGAAGAAGATATGGATCTAGTTTTTAAGAGAAAAAGAAACTGTTACATGGGTTCCATAGTTTACTTATATAAGCAATATTTTTATAGTTTTATAGAAAAGATTCCAAAAAATGTTTTCTATAAAAATGATAATAATCAAGAATATATTGATTTCTATTCAAGTGAACCAATTAAAGAATCTTTATTATCTGTAGATTATGATTACTTGGATGATAGTATACCATCAACAATTTTAACAGAACATGACGATTGTTATTATTTATATAGTATGATTGATCGTTATAATAATCATACTTCAACAATATCTAATAATTATATGAATTATGATGATTACTATATTGTTTCATCTTGTGTTGATGGTTATGAATATTATGATTTAGTATCTAAAAATAAGTTATTTTATTTTCCAGAAAAAGCATGTTTAGCATTTTTTGAATTTTCTAATGTTTTTTCACTAATATTCTTAGTTCCACTAAAAATAATATTCAGAATCATAATTTTGATAGAATAGAAAATGCTAAACATCATGAATATGAATTAGGTCAAATAGCACGAGAAAATGCTATTGACCCAGTAGATCATGCTTTTGAAGAATATGAGAAACTAGAAGAAAAAATACAAGAAAATACTTATAATATAGAAGAATATTTAAAAATTTTTAATGATAGTTCAGTTCCTAATCGGAAAGATTATCTTGATAAGATAAATAAAACGACTAATGATTTGTCTTCTAAGTTAGATATTCTAGAGCAATGGCGACAAATAATGCTTGCTTACTAAATAATTATTATAAACATATATTATTAATTATTGTTATTATTTGACCATATAACAACCTTGAAAGGTTAAACATAATATGTTGAAAACAATTAAAACTATTTATACTGACTATTCTGACAATGAAGTATCTATTGAATTACCAATATTACAACAAGAAGATGTGCAGGTAATTTTTAAAAGAAAAGATAATAAAAAAGATATTGATAATGTTGTTTTGTTTAACAATTATTATTATTTTCTATATACAGATATTATGAAAAATCATAAAAAAGATTTTATTGATTTTAGTAAAGATAAAGGACATATTCAACATTCTCTTATATCAGATAGTGAAAATGAGAATATAAAATCAACTATCTTAATAGATTGTGGTGAACACTATGAACTATATAGTACTCGTAGACTAAATAGTGATATTGACTTAGATTTTTATTATAAAAACAATAGTATTATAAATTATGATTTAAATGATCACATGTCTCAAGACAAGTATTGTATTGTTTCTACTTGTGTTAAAGGATTTAGTATATATTTTATACATCCAAAAGACGGTCTATTTTATATACCAGCAAAAATACGTGATGTTTTCCCCAGCAATGAACTTGCTATTGATAGAACAGGGAATATTGAAGATCAACTATATGATGTAAGTGATTCTGCTATTGAAAATAGTATTGATCCAATAGATATTGCTTTTGAACAATATGAATTTCTGGAAGAAAAAATACAAAAAACCTTAGACCGTATCAGTACTAACGTTAATATGATTAATGATAATACTATTAAAGATAAGGATTCCTACCTTGAAGAAATAAGTAGGTTATCAAGTGATTTGTCACCTATTATAAATCTAACAGAAAAATGGCGACAAATAATGCTTGCTTACTAAGCATAATCAGGAAAGATATAACAATGTCAAGAAAAGTTATAATGTCATTAACAGGAAGCACTTATACTTATGATGATTATGTTACCAAATTATTAGAAGAAAAAGATATTCATTTATTGTTTACGGAACGTTATCAATGGGTAGATACTGAATATAAAATAGATAAACATGTAGTATTATATAATGATAATTATTATCAGTTAAATGATATTATCCCCAAAAATAGTGATAATCTGGAAAGTATTTATGATTTAGAAGATGATGATCTTATTATCAATTTAAATGAGAGAGGATTAAAACTTGATAGTATTCAATCATTAGCACAACACTCAAAAAATCATACTAATAATTGTACTCCCAATTTTATAATAGATAAGGGAGAATATTATTTATATTATATTTTAAGTAATCATAATAGCAATAATGATTATCATTATAATAAGGGAGAATATTACTCATATTATATCCTAAATAATCATAATTATCTTAATGATAAGTATTGTCATAAAGATAATTATAGTATTTATGCTTCTTGTCAAGAACGTTATGGTGGTGAAGGTTACTATGTTACTGCTAATGTTTATCATAATAAAGATATTTATTATAAACTATTAGAGTTAATACCGTATCATGAATATGGAGTATCTTTTAATGAGATTATTCGTCATTTATATTTTTCTAAGGTTAACTTAGATGATGATAATTATGATTTCACTGATCTTGGGAAAGAATTAACTGTTGATATTGTTGATTGTGCTCCAGATGCTTATTTACGATTAGATGAGGATATTAAAAACATTAGAGAACATTTAACTCTTATCATTTCTCATATGGATGATAAGAACAATGCTATTAAAGATAAGTTAAATGCTTGTGATGAATTGAATGAAATTAATACTACATTAAAAAAGTATATTGAATTACAGTATTATTGGGAACAATTATTAATAAAAATGTTATAATATACTATTATTAGTATATTATAAAGGATTAATGAGAATAATGAATATTATTAACACTTTGCTGGAAGAAGCATCTCAAGCAGCAGAAAAATATAAATTATTATATGATTATAATCATCAGTTAGAATATAAGTGCATTAAAAATAATGCTTATATTCATTATAAGAACGTTCATAATCTTGCTGAATCTTCACAATTAATATCACCAGAATTATGTAATGATATTAAAAGTATCCAATTAAATGAGAATTATTATATTACTATTGTTAAAATGTTAACAAAGAATGATATTTTATCATAAAGTTTTTAATAGTTTTATCATTAGAACAGTTAGATTAGAAAATTTTTCTAATCTAACTGTTCTAATTGTATTACTAATTGTTTATGTGATATAGGTTGTTTAGTTTTAAACAATAATTGTTCTAATGATTCTTTCTTATCATTTTTTGGATAATCATAATCAACAATAGTTGTGTTAACTATCTTGAAAGTAGTATCCTTATCTATAATCATTTCTTGTTCTTTTTCTCCCCAAGAAGATACTCCACCAGTAGGAATGGTACTATTAGTTTTCAATTCTAAAACTACTTGAGAAGAAGCAAAACTAGAAGCAATAGTGGGATCAGTACTTGCTGAAGAAAAACCTTGAAAACTTATTGTTTCACCTACTTGAAAAACTTTTTCAATATTATCACTGTTAAGTTCTTTACCGTTTAAATAGGATTGTAGAATATCCTTGTTTAAACCTCGATAAACTATTACTGGTTCTTGATGAGAATTATTTTGAATACTATCTGATATAGTATCAATAGTATCATTAATACTTTCCTCATTATATAACGGTATTGTCTCACTCTTATTATTCGTAATATTTTCTATACTATCATCACTATTTAAATATTTGTTGATAATAAAACTACCGTCTGAGCAATACCAGGATAATGCTACTTTTTGTTCCATAGTTAATTGACTGGCAGAATATTCAGCATAGTTTCTATATTCTTCTTTATTATTGTTTTTAGATCTCCTATTTTCTTCATTATTATAGAATTCTTGTTGATGATTATAATCATAATTATTATCATCGTTACTATTATAGTTATTATTGTTTTGTAATAATTCTGTTTTATGATTATCTATTAAGTTTTTAAAATCATTAATATTAGGATAATAACAACCGTCACCATGAAAAGCACCAGTCCAGTTTTCTTGTTTTCCTTTTCTTAGAATCTCACTATAACCGTTTGGAGAAGAATAATAAGTTAAAATATCTTCTTTTTCTTGTGGAGAACAATTATCCCATTCTAAACTTTGATGATAAATATTATTTTTAGATTTTAAAAAATAACCTATATCATAATTTTGATATAATATATTATCGTTAATGTCATTCTGAAAGTCATTTTCAGCATTATATGATATTTCTGGATTAACTGTTTTATTGTTATCTTTTATCCAATTATAGATAGGTCTTCCTAAATCATCTTTCCTGCCAGTATCAATTCTTTGTGACTTATTTTTCATCATTGTTTCCTTTATAAGATATTTTAAATTATTATTTATCACTAGAAAACAATAAGATTATTATTTATAATGTTTTCAACTGTCACATGTTTTCGATATAATTGTGCATATCGTTAGTATCAAAGTATCTGAATAATCATAGTTAATATTTATCCTCCTTTTTAAAAGGAGGATAAATATTAACTATGATTATTGTTCCCGATAATATTTTCGGAGAGTGTTCCAACAATTATAAACATGTTCAACAATAATATCTTGGATATTATCAAGATTCATAGTTTCAATGTTAGCATTATTATTGAAAACATAAGCTACCATTGCTTTAATATCATAGTTAAAGAAAAAGTTGAGGATAGTATATTCAGTCATCTCGTTTGGATGATTATAATATACTTCTTCAGCAATTTCTCGAATATCAAACTTAAAAGTTTGATCGTTAGTATTAGCAGGAATATCAGAAGAAAAATTATAGTTTCCGGTATTATCTCTAAAAATATAGAAAATACAATTCTTGTTTTCTGTTTCCACGATCTCGTCTAGAAAATCATAAAATCCTAGTTCACTAACTTTTTGTGTAGTCATTTTATTGCGTGTTTCCTTCTTGATTGTTGTATGTTTTCTTATACTATTAAGAATACATATTGTAATATAAGTTGTCAAGATAAAATCCAAAATTATTTACTTTTATTATGTTTAATACTTTACACATTAAGAATCATTAAATAACTTTCTTATGTGTAATAATCTATACATTAAGAAACAATTATTTACTCTTTTTATGTATAAAACTCTACATATTAAGAAACATATTAGATAATTCCTTATGTGTAATACTATACACATTAAAAACATATTATTTATTCTACTTATGTTTAATACTCTACACTTAAATAAACATATTATTATTTTTTTTATGTATAAGAATTTATATAACAGTCAAACAGATAATAACGTTTATCAAATAAATATATCATACTTGACAGTCAAGTAGAACCAGTGTAGTATTAAAAAGTATATAATGAATATTGAAAATCATAAAATATTATCAAAAAAAACAAAAGGATAAATCATTATGGTACAACAAATGTTTGGAACCACAATTACAGAAGCAATAGAAATTCTTCAAAAATCTTTTAAAAACTTTGAACAAGCAGATAATTCTGATGAAAACCGATTCGTATCTATCCTTATCTCCCGACCTGGTGTTGGAAAATCAGCAACCATTGCAAAAATGGCAGAAGACATGGGATATTCTCTCATTGATCTCAACCTCGCTTGTATTGAACCAACAGATATTATCGGACTTGGAGCAAGAGAAAAAATAGATGGAGTCTGGACTACCATGTCCGCACTTCCACAATGGGCAGAAACTGCTCTCGCAGGAAAATGTATTATATTTGTTGACGAGTTTAACAATACCACACAAGACGTTCTTGCAGGATTCCAAAAGATGTTCTCAGACTTCGTTATTGACGGTAAAAAACTACCTAGAACAACACACATCATTGGAGCATGTAATCCTCCAGGTACAGATGCCCTCTATGCTGCGAAAAGACTCTCAGGTGCCTTCCGTCGCAGACTATGCATGATCCCAATCATCGACGACTTCGATTATGTCATGAAAAAGCATAAATTTGATATGCCATTCGATTTCGTTAATAATGATTATGAAGACATCATGGAATACTGCGCATATAACGAAATCTCTTCTGCTGTTGTAGATAACATTTTCAACATTAATAATTATGATAATCTCACAGAACTAGAGAAAGCAACACTTATCAATGGTTTTGGAGAAAAGGCACTAAAATTCGCCAAATCCATGTCAATGTTTTCTGATGATGTATTTACTCATGCAAGAAGAAACTCTAACTATAATAAGATTGACATTACATACGGTGAATGGAAGAGAAACCCACAAGATATTATTAGTGAATATCAACAAATTCTCTGGGGACAAGAATCTATTCAAAACAGTAAATCTTATAGTCGTTCCAAAAAATTTGTTTCACGAATTGAAAATGCACGAGTATACGAAGCTATCTATGAAATTCTTAAAACGAAGTTTGAAATTGAATACGAGATTGACGAAACAAAACTCCCAGAAACAAACTCTTAAAACGATACCTTAAATAAAAATTTTCATTAATAATTCAAGGAGATACTCTTGATTCAATCTATGCTTACTTCTGCAAGAGATAAAAACTTTACATATGGAGATATATGGGTTGCTCCTATTCCAGAACCTATTCATAAAGAGCGCAAAAAAGTTAATCCAGAAGATTACACAACCAATGCATCATTTTTGAATTTTCTAGAAGAAGTTAAATACGACGTATACATAGACTATACTATGCATGGAAAAGTAGCTTTTACTGATCCAAAGAACAAAACAATATTTGTTAATGGTAACTATAAAAAAGAAATGATTGAACCATTTCTACAACATGAGCTTGGACACCTCATGTTGTTTGATGTAAACACGTTCACCACTATTAAAGATAACAGTTTACGTTCTATTATTGTAAAAATCATCTATACACCAGAAAACTTGAAAAAACATGGAATTGAAAAACTATTCTATGTAGAAAATATCGTACAAGATGTCATCATTGAAACAGTATCAGGAAACTTCTGCGTTTGTTCCAACTCTCTAGCATTTTATAAAGAAAACATGGGAGTAAAACATTTAGAAAATCTTGAAGACGTTAAAACTATCACCAAAGAGGTCTGCAACAATCTTCTCAATGATGAAAATACAATATTTCCATCAGGAAACAGTGAACTTATAAAAGATCTACTCGAATCAATGCTTAATGATTTACAAGAAGATACAAAAGAGATTAGAGACGGTATTGAAGAAGAATCATCTACAAGAAAGTATCACAAAAAAGAGCTAGGAAAAATAGAAAAAGAAAAAGATAAGATAAACTCTCAAATGGGAGAACTCGAAAACAAGCTTGAAAAACTTCAAAATAAAAAATCAAAAAATACTTCAAAAATTAAAAATATATTAGAAAAACTTAAAGAAAAACTTAAAGAAGTAAATTCTGAGAAAACCAAAAATGAAGCTCTAGAAAAAGCTGAAAAAACAAAAGAAAGAAAGGTTAAATCCTTAAAGAAAAAACTCCAACATAATGAAGAACTCATTGAAAGTTTTGAAGAACAACTCCAAAAAATACAGGAAAGTACGCAAAACTCTAATTCTGAAGAAAATACTCATGGAAATGAAATAGTAGATAATCAACTACATGCAAACCTTATAGATCATCTCTTAGACGATACACAAGAAAATGGTAATGCACGATCTTTCGATTGTGGACTTCCATATCCACAAAAAATATCTAGAAAAGATTCACACAGACGAGAAAATAACTTACGTATTATCAGCGGAAGCGCTAACATTAGGAAGACAATTATCAATAGGGAATCAAGTTATAATGTAAAAGGAAACGGGCAAAAATCTCCAGAAAAAGAGCTATCCTATTTTAAATCAAACAAAAAAGAATTTGATGAAACAGATATGTTGAAAGGGAAAAAAGTAGTCAGATTATCAGGAATCAATGTGATGATTGGACTTGATGTGTCAGGCTCAATGAGTGAAGAATGGACTATAAAATTCAATGAGATAAGTAATCTTATAGAAGAATTAAAAGAAAAGATAGATATCGAAGATGTTGTCTATTTTACTTATAATACTAAGATAGTTAAATATTCTCAAAATATTGAAGATCTTGACCTAGTCGCAAGTGGTGGTAACGCTTTTGGATATGTTTATCAGGAAGCTATGAAAGAACTTCCTATCAGAAACCGAAATGAGTTTATTCTCGTAACCGACTGCGGAGATAATCTCGGTTTCAGACTCAATAATGTATGTGAGACAAATCTAGACCAAGAAGAGGTTATTAATCATATCAGTATCATAGATACCGAGTCAGCAGGGTTCTATGCTAAAAGAGATTTTGATAATAAAGACTGGAGTTTATATACAAGTACAGATAGAGACCTTCATAAAAACATTAAAAGAAACATTGAAAACCTCATAGATAAATAGAAAAATAGCGCATCTTGGAGAAGATGCGCTATTTTTATCAAGTAGTGATGGGATCACAATATTTTTGAAGACAATATTTCCCCGTTTCTTATAGTAGTGATATAAACACAATGATTTAATTCTCTACTCGCTATAACTCCTTTTTCAATAGCATCTTGTTTATCATCCCAATAAAGAGTCAAAACCTAACGGTATATCTTGATGAATAATATATTCCACAGCATATTTAGTATTATCATCATGAATCTCATAATCATAACTCATTTTTTATAGTTTTCTTTTCTAACAATTATTAACAAAGTAATAATTAATTATAGTATTATATTATGTTATAATAATTAATATTACTACATTTAATACTGTAAAAGGAAACATTATTATGACTATTAATACACAAGATAATAAGTATGATACTAATAATTGTGATTATGTTTTAATACTACAACAATCACAAGACACTATCACTGGTAGAATACAAGTAATAACTAATGATACCAAAGAAATAGATACTATCATACCAAATAAAAATGTAGAAACATTTTTAAAAGAATTTAACACTATAAAACAATATAGTCAAGAATTTACACTACCAGATATTAATAACCCACAACCACAAACTACCATAACAAGAAATATTATCAGTTCACATTATGTTGACAATTATAATGCGAAACAAGAAATAAAATCAATAGTATGTAAACTATACGATAAGATTACGCAATAATTATCAATAAACATATTGAGCACTTTAACAATCAGAAGTATTGATTGTTAAAGTGCTCAATGTATTTATATTATATTATAGAATAGAATCTAATGCTTCTTCAATAACACGAGTATAAGGGAACATTCGATCATAAAATTCTTCTACTTTTTTCCAAGCATTCTTCAATTCTTGACTTTCAAAATCTTCATGCCTCACGCCATAGTCAATGGCATCTAGAATACCACCTTCCCATTCAACTTTTTCTAATAATTCTTTATCGTGTTCAGAAATCTTCATCATTTTAATCACCCATCATCATTTCAGGATCTTCATGAATATCAATAGTAGTAATCATAGTAGGATTAATGATCTTATAATCAGTAATCATCCAAAAATCATTGTCACGTCGAGCATTATCCAAACCGTCAACAATATCAAACATACTAGGCAATCCTGGGATAAACTCAGTCTTACCGTTACTATACGTGATCTCAACAGTATAATACATAGTAATAGTATTACCATTCTCGTCAGTAAAACTTGTAGTATCTACTTCTCGAGCATATTCCTTATTCATTATGATCCTTTCTCGAATAAGATTAATGATTTTTTCCTTTTTCCTTATACTAATAATCATAGTTAACACCATGATTATTGTCAAGTCGATCAACAGTATTAATGATATTTTTTATAATGAATAATTTTACTTGTTCCCATAATCAAACCACATAATAGTAATACTGTTGAACTTAATAAGTAAGCACTAGCAGAATAATAATAACCATAAAAGTTCCAAATACTATTAGCAATAATAATCATTATAATACTATAATTACTCATACCATTAATATGATTAGTTCCAATACTACGAACAGTTTTAACTGTTTGAGGGATAAGAAAAATAGTAGCAATAATCATAGCACTAACAGTAATAATACTAATCGGAACAATATGTAATACTATTAATGATAATATTATAGCGCTACTATAAGTGATAATAGTTTTTAATTTCAACAAATTGTTCTTATATAAGATAATACTAATAGTTAGAACACTGATCATTGACAAGATAGCATTTGATAATCCACCTATTAAACCATAATGTGAAGCATAAATTATCCATAATGTTTCAGATATTATAGTAGTTAATAATCCTGTTAAAGATATTCCTTGTAGTAATACTTTATTATGATTATTTCTTATAGCATGTAATGCTTGTAACCAAGTTTGTGAAGCAAAAGTAGTGATTATTATTAACAAAGTATTTAACATAGAACAAGTAATCCTTTTTTATTTAGTTTTTATTATTATAATGATCCACAATAAGATTCTTATTGTGGATCATTATAATAATAAAAACTTGTTAAATATTTTTTAAACGTTCAATGATCTTGAGATCGTTAATAGTTTTATCATAATAATAATCTTCACAGTCAACTATTAATTGAATATGAGTATCAGTTGATGATATTTTCTTAACTGTAATGTATCTTAGTTTCTTATCGTTTTCAAAAACTATCTCATCATCTTTTCTATAAACAATCTCATAATTAGCATCTTTTTCTAAAAGTTCTACTGCTTGATCAAACATTTACTATCCTTTATCAACAATTATTATATTATTATTACCATTATCCTATTATAATAGTAATAATATATAAATGTCAATATAACTATTATAATAACTTTTTATAATCCATTTTAAGCGATTAAAATTTAGAATCAACTATTTATATTAAACTTAGTTATAATAGCGCGAGAACCCTTAAATTTTTAATATTTAGTATGTTTCTATGTATAGTTTAAGCACCACAATTTTCTATGAGCATTATTTCAGTGTCTGTAAGTTCAAATAATTCATATAATTGATATTCTATTGATTGAGTAAAATCTATTAAACTATTAGAACAATAATCATTAAATATTGGAGTATAAGAACCTAATACTTTTTTTCTACCTTCAATATTTAAACGTATACAATACTCAAAAAACTTGGTTTCAGCATATTTAGAAAAATAGTATGCTTGATTATAATCAGTATTCTTATATAATAAGACAGAAGAATTACCATACACAGTAGTATTATCAAATAATGTTATGAACCATTTCCTATTACTATTTTCTATAATAGTTTGTCTAAAACATACTTGATATGTATGATCATATTTTTTTATCATTTTCTTGTCTATTAGATAGTAGTCTGATTTACCACTAATACTACCAGAAGCATTAGCAAATATTTTTAATTGGTTACTTGATAATTCTTGATTAGAATATTTTTCTAAATGTAATTCTGATAATTGTTTACTACTTAACTTTGCCTGATTTTGTGGAAAAGTAGTGATAGTGTCTAAGGTTTCTAAATGTAATTCTTGTATCTTATATAAAATCTTGTCAGCTAGAGCACAATGTGTAGCATTAATAGGTAATGGCTTATCATTATCCCAATTACTTGTAGTATAAGTAGTAGTATTATTTTTGATAGTATAAGTATTATTATAATATGTGTTAGTATGTATAATATTTATCCCGTCTGCTATACCTACAGTAGGAAAAATATTTCGTGATTGTTTACTATCATAATAAGTTATTTCTTTTAAATAATGATTAGTAAACAAGTATTTTCTTAATGGTGATTTAATATCATACCACCATCTACCAGCAGGATAAATCATTATAGTGTTAACACTATAATATAATGTTGTTAAATGTAATTTATCAAAAATATTTATAGTAGCAGTATTACTATTCTTCTGTGTTTTTCTCTGTATTTTCTGCTGATAAGGAGGATTAGAAATACAATAATCAAAAATAGTCATAATAAAAACCTTATAATGAGAACAATAAACAATATTATCCTCATTATAAGTGAAAATATATTATTATGATTTAATAATGATTATTATACTTAATATTAATACTTGCTTTCACAATAATATTATCCGTATCATAATCATCTTGAAAACTGTTAGTAATATTATTATCATTTTTATCAGTAATAACAGGATGAAGAACATACTTATTATCTGCTGATACTACTGGACGCATAGAATTACCATAACATAGAACTGACTTATCGTCAGCATATAATTCTTCTTGTTTGTCACAAGATTGTTGAATATTAAACTTTTCTATCTTATCAGCATTATTATCTAATGCTTGATAATATTGTTTATTGATCTTATCCCATACTCCTGGTTTATCATGCTGTGAAGTAAAACTAATACGAGAAGAAGTAGTATCATTATTAACTATTTTAGAATACTCTTGTTGTGTAATGATAATACTTGTAATGATAGTAGTAATCATTGACAAGATGAAAGTAATTATCATTATCTTTTCAAAATTATTTTTCATAATCATTAAACAATTATTCTTGTTAGTGATAAGATAATATACGGTAATAACACTACCTATGATTATAAAAGATAGTAATAGTGTAATATTTGCGGTGATAAAAATATTTCCAGTAGGGATAACATGCACAAGTTCTGTAGTATTAACTGTTGTAGTTAACAGGTTCACTGTATTCATAATTTTAAACTATTCTTATTTTATATCTTATTTTTAACAACAATTATCTCATTGTTGTTAAAAATAAGATTATTGTTTTAGAAATTGTTCTTATAATGATTATCACGCTGAATAATCCAAGCATGCGACATTACTCGAGCAGGATTATAAATACGGTTAAAACCATAATCCCAGTCTCCTCGAACTGCTTGATCATTACCCTTAAACAACTTATAAATCTTCTCATTTTCATTAACAGTATCATTATAGAAATAACCATTAATATCAAATGGTGCTGAAATATTGTAAATATCATTAAGTAGTGTGTAAATATTCTTCATCTGGTCACTACCTGGAGTTACTGGTGTAGTAAATGTTCCAGTGATATTTACATGAAATTCCTTGAACCATTCAGATTCTGGAGTAGTATAAGATACTTCCACGTTATCATACTTGTTTACTAGCTCATTGATTGGTTCACTAAGATCATTCCAGTTTGGGTTAGAACGACCAGGGAGAGTATAGCGTAGAGTAATAGTAAAGTTAGAAATCATTGGGTTAGTAGTCATAATTTTTTCCTTTTTCTTAGTTTTTCATGTTCTATTTGATAGTATAAGTAGTAAGTGAATAATTGTCAAGTTGATTGTCAATTAAATAATAATAAAAATAGTTGACAACTTGTTTTACAAGTATTATACTTACTAAGTGAAAAGAAAACAACACATTATAAGGAAGAGTAAAAGGAATTATATGAATTATCATTATCGTGATAGTAATAATCATTATATTACTACTAATATCACTATTGCTATAATTATACTATTAGGAGCATTATACTTGTATTTCGTGTTCACTAATGATCCAGAATTACAAGCACAAGAAGAAACAACTCGAGAATGTTTTGTTAACAATAAGATTGTTCATAAAGAAAAATATTATATTATTACTGATAATTGCGGTCATTTAACCACTAATGGTAATTTATATGATAAGATTATGATTAATAAATCCTATAATTTCACTATTGCTGGTAGAGACAATTTTATCATTACGCAAGACATTTCTAAGATTAACGAGTAGTAAGAAAATCAATTAACTAAGGAAGAAGAAAATCAATGAATACTTTTCAAGAAAATTTTGAACACAATTTGAACACTATTGAAGAACGTCTTAATCTTAAAGAAAATATTGGGTTAACTAGCTATTATTCTTCTAATAATAATCTTGTAGCACATTTCGATAAGATTGAATACTATAAGTATCTAAACATGGTGTTCTTAACTGACATGATGGGAGAATACAAGGCAAAAACTATTGACCTTACCAACAATTATGATATCATAGAACTATTGGAAAACACTACCACTAACGGTTTCAGTGTTGACGATAATGTTATGCTGATCCATATTGTTAACTATAAGAATTACAATTCTACTATGACGAATATTATTAAAAAGATGATCAATAATGTTAGTGGCAAAGTATTTATTATTAAATGGTAAGTACTATATGTAGTAGTTTTATCCTTTATAAAATACAATATATTGTATTTTATAAAGGATAAAACTTGTCTGTTAACTAAGTATTCTTTAAGTTTATCATTATTGGTATAATATATGATCATTAACAATATTTTTATAGTATTGTTAATGATCATATAACTGATATTCCATTGATTCGGAAGGATAATGATAATGGAGAATGATAAATTTAATAAGTATATGAGTTCTGGGAAAGAACTTGAGAAAATGAAAGTTATTACTGATAATAGAGATTTTTGGAAGAAAATAGAAGAATTATATAAAATCTCTTATTCATCAAATATTAAGTTTATGCATGATAGTAATATTATAACTGATGCATCTTATAATGATTATATTTTCACTAGAGAATTAAGACATATGCTATATCAATTAGCAGACTGTCCTGCAACAGAATTATTGGTAGGTTCTAATGTTATTTTAGTTGATATTGATATCCCAGAAAAATATAATAAGGTTAGAAAAATAAATAATGATAAAGAAGATGAAATTATTACTATTAAAGAATTATTAGATAATGATGAGTATTCTGATAATAAAGAAATTTATAGTATTGATAATTTTGGTATTTTTTCTTTAATAGATGTGTCTACTATTGATACTTATGGTAATTCAGTGAATTACTCCGCCCTGAAGGATAGAATTTCAATATAAACCCAATCCCTCAAGAAAAAGTTACTTATCGTCAACATAATTATTTATCCTCACAAACAATACTATAAAAGCATCCCCTGATCAAACAGTGATAATTACTCAAATCAAGCGTTTAATGTCAGCACATTCCACACTGACAAGACAATACTAAAACTTACCTCTTAATACAATTATCATATTGTCCAAGAACAATCATATTACAAGCAGCATGAATATCCCTGTCCTTAAAATATCCACAAGAACACTCATACACTCTCCTATCCAAAGAATGCTTATTTAAAACACCACAATCAGGACAGTATTGTGTAGTAGGAACACTCCTATCCAAAACGATAACCCTAGGATTACTCACAAGTTTTGCTTTAACACGACCTAAGATACTATGTTGAACCTGTTTTCCAAATAATCCTGAGTGCCATCCACTAATATTCTCATCCTGCATATAAATAGTATTATACTTACTTAACAAGTAATGAACAATCTTATTAGCAGCATCATCTTTCTTATTAGAAATCTTCTGATACTCTTTCTTTATCTCAACAAGATTCCTAACATAATTATGAGAACCTTTAACTTGTAGTGTTAATTTTCTTTGCAGTTTCTTTAAACGAGGAGACTCTGGAACCAGTGTATTAAACTTTTCACCATCACTAGTAGTAATATGATCTTTAATACCAAAATCTAAACCACAATGATCACTCATAATAGTATTATCAACAGTAATAGGATAATAAGTAGTAATATGTAAGTAATAACCATTAGGCTTTTTAAGTAATTGAGCATTAGAAATATCAGCACCTTGTGATAATTGATCTAATCCTCTAACCCTAACACGACCAATCTTACTAATACTTACAAAACTACCATTAATCTTATAATCTTTACTATATTGTTTTAAAGGTATAGAGTTAACTTCTTTAAAATAACCTATTTTACCAGTTTTCCTACCATTATTTTTCTGAGTTTTCAAAGTTTTAATATTACTAATAAAATCATCAAGAATTTTTTGTTTACTACTCGCAGTTAAAACTTTTAACTGTCGCTCATCATAAACATCAGAATCCTTACCCATTCTCACTTGAACAGTTCTTATTTTAGTATCATAATCTTTAACATCATTAGTTGTAGTGTATGATACTATGTCATTTTTAAACCATTTAGCTTCTAGGAATAATAATTCTAGTTTTTCTTTTTGTATTTTTGATAATTTATTATTAACTATTTTAACTTCAATAGTTTTTACTACTTGTGATTTTCGTTTAATCCTTGTAGACTTTCGAGTCTCACTGATTCTCTTATTTTTTAAAATCCTATTATCATCAACAAGTGAGGAGTTTATAGTGTTATCTTTAATAGTATTACACATTTAAATCACTCACTTAATAATTTGATTTTTTAATAGGATAATAGTATTATAGTATAATAAAATATTGTTCGTCAAAAAACTTAATAATTAGGAAAATATTTAAATATGGTTAACAAGAATTATCGTAATGGTCGAAAAAACGTTTATTATTTACAAGCACACTTAATATTAACACCAGTATACAGGGGAAAAGTTTTTACTAAAACAGTACGTGACAGTGTTTATAGTTCTTTTAAAAAAGTGTGTGATCGTTCTCACATTACTATTCTAGATTTTGATACTAATAATGATCATGCTCACTTACTTATTAATTATCCTCCAAGTGTTAGTTTGTCTGTCTTGATTGGTCAACTAAAAACACATTCTACTCGAGTATTGAAACGTGATTATTTTGATGATATTGAGGTTATGTTGTGTGATGGTTCTTTTTGGTGTGGTTCATATTTTGTAGGTAATGATGATAGTGAAGTGTTAGATATGATTAGGGAATATATTATTGAATTAGGAAAAGAGCCTAGGGGTGCTGGGAATCCTTTATTAAGAAAGTTTTAGTGTGTTTCATCCCTGCCCTGAAGGACAGGGCTCTTACACAATTATCCTGGTAGAAAAATATAGGAATGATAAATATAGAGAAAAAGATAATTTAACGTGGGATTATGTTATAATAAAAGAATGTCATAGTAATAATAAATATATTATTAATGCTGCTTGTTTGCAAGTATTAACAAAACCACGATTTAAGAAAATAAGAAAATCATTAATTAATGATAATATAAGAAAACATAATAGATATGAACTATTATCACATCCTATAAGTATTAGAGTAAAAGAAAATATAAGAACACGATTATTATAATTTGATTTGTTGAGATAACACCACAATAATTAAATTATTGTGGTGTTATCTCAACAAAAAGTATTTATATTGTAAATATCCTTGACAATATGTTATAGGATCACTATTATTAATAGTAATAGTATAAAAACAATAAGTATTTAAAGGATAAAACAGTAATGACTAATAGTTTGTTTGTTGACAAGAAAACTAAAAAGAGTATTTTTAAAAATCGATCACATTCACAATTATATTCTTTTATCAGCGAGAATGTTAATAGGAATCTAGGAGAAAACTCTTTTAAACTTGGTGATACTACTATTGGGGATAGGCGTCCAGCACAATGGAGTAAGAATCCACTTTATCAGGATCTAGAAACAGTTAATTTTTATTCAGCAGAATTTTATCCTGAAGGTCGTTTCGATCCAGTAATCACTCGCGATTACAATATTCACAAATATTTCATACAACACGGTATTCAACGAGCACTAGACAAGTATGATCTTGAAGGTTTAAGTAGAGAACAATTTATTTATGATTACAAGACTAATCAAGACATTGATAATATTGTTGAAGAAGCATTAGAAGATGTTAAAAAATCTTTTAATGATCCTAACACTGACTATAAGTATTTGACACCAGACAAAACGAATCATATTCCACAAGCACATTTTGATCGTGTAAAAGATTTTGCACCTCGAGAATATCAGAAAAAGATTATCAACAAGATTAGTGCTTATCATAAGAATAATACTGGGGATAATTCAATTAGCTTGCTGAGTGCTCCTACTCGAGCAGGAAAATCTTTTATCTGTGCTTGTATTACTAAAGAACTTAACTATAAAGAAGATAATAGTATTACTATCATTGTTAGTGGCATTTCTGGAGTAATGACCGAGTGGAAAGAGACTTTCGAATCACACAAGAATTTTGGAGACTATCATTTTTATACTATTGATGATTTTAAGTATGATAATAATCTTGTTAACACTGCACGTTCTCGCGGTGAAAAACATCTTGTAGTTTTTCTTACACTACAAGATCTTGCTGGTTCCAACAAAGACACTGGCGTTAAAAATGCTCACAAGTTTTTAATGGAAGAAAAACTTAGTCTCATTATTTCTGATGAGGCTCACTGGGCTGCACTCAGTGATAATAGTAAGGTTCTTGGGGCAGTACTCCGTGAACACAATACGGATAATGTTAGTGATCTCAGTGATTATAGTTCTAATCATAATAAGAAAGCAGCACAAGTCTTAGGATCATTGAATCCTAAATATGGTGTGATTTATAATACTGCGACACCATATAATGCTTTGTTTAGTGATACTTTTGATTTTAATGATGATAATACTGCTATTATCACGAAAAATGATATTAGAAAAGAAGCTAGAAAATGGGAGAAAGAAAATACTGATAAACCAAAATGGAAGTCTCCTTATTTTGCTATCCCAGAAGAATATAGTTTCGTTATCCCCACCTCTGTACCATTAAACGAACTATTCAAACTTGATAATAATAAAAATTATATTCACTATGATCAAGTAAAAGAACTGTTCTTAGGAATGTTTGGAGTTGAAAGTAGTAAGTATGCTCCCAATATTTTCGAAGACAAAGTCTATAATGATGCTCGATTAGGCAATGGTATTATTATTAGTTTAAATGAGAAAGTTGAAACTGACATTATTGAAGATATTTTAACTGACAATATCAGTGATGAGTTTGAGATTATTAATGTTAGTAGTGCTCGCGGAAACATGTTCACTAAAATGAGCACTCCAGCATTGAAAAACTATATTAATAATAGTGATAAGAAACCATTGATTCTTACTGTGGAACGTTTAATGACTGGCACTACTTTGAAAAAGATTGATACTGTTGTGCTTGCTCGCACTATTCGTGAACTACTCCGCCCTATAAGGACGGAGCTTCTAAATAAAAACTCAACATCCTTACAAAACATCGTTTCTTGACTCTTCACTCTAACTTAAAACCATAAAAGAATAACTAACTATTCTTAAATAGTCCCAGAGGTTATGAGCTCCTCAAGCGTACTCCCACATTCCACAGGAGACTTCTTAACAATATTATCATTACTACTATTCTTAATATATAAATTAATCATATTCATAGCTGCATGAGTATCACGATCTTTAAAATACCCACAATCACAAGAATATACTCTCTTATCTAGAGAGTGCTTGTTTAAAGCACCACAATCAGGACAATACTGAGTAGTAGGAACACTCCTATTTAAAACTATGACGCGAGGATTACTCACGAGCCTTGCTTTAACTCTACCTAAGATACTGTATTGTACTTGTTTACCAAATAGTCCTGAGTGCCAGCCTTTAATATTCTCGTCTTGTATAATAATATTAGAATAATGATCTAATAAATAATGCACTATCTTATTAGCAGCATCCTCTTTCAAATTAGATAACCTATCATAAGACCTTCTAATTTTCATTAGAGTTTTAATATAGTTCTTAGAACCTTTAACCTGTCTAGAAAGTTTTCTCTGTAAATTCTTAATCCTTCTAGTAATAGTAATAACACTATTAAATTTTAACCCATCACTAGTAGTAATATGGTCTTTAATACCAAAATCTAGACCAATAATAGGAAGGTTAACCCAAGACTTATCTATAACCTTGTTAACATACACTGTGATATGGATATAGTAATCGTTAGCTTTTTTGATAATGTTAGCGGTAGACCACTCAGCATCTTGTGAGAATTGGTCTAGACCCCTAACATTAACATGCCCAACTTTACTAACCTTCACCTTATTATTAGATAATATATTATAATCAATACCATACTGTTTTAATGGTATACTTGTTATATTTTTAGTGTAATCTAGTCTACCAACCTTATAGCCTTTATCTTTCTTAGCCTTTAAACTGGATAAACTGTCTTTTACTCTTGTGACGAGTTTTTGTTTCATAGAAGCAGGTAATACTTCTAGTACTCTATCCTCATAATCATTAGACTCACTACCCATTCTTACTTTAACAGTCTTCACCTTATTATCAAAAGTGTTAATATTATCGTTTTCTAGATGATTGATAATACTGTTATAGTACCATTTTGCTTCTAGAAACATTTTATCTAAGGTTTCTAACTGTTGAGGAGTTAGTTTATTTTTAACTATTTTACACTCGTAAGTTCTAGCTTCTTGGTTCTTCCTACGATCTCTAGTATTTTTCAAAGACTGTTTTATCTTATTATTCTTAATTAATCGTTTATCATCTTTTTCTAGGGAGAGTGGTTCTGTTATTATAGTCATTTTAAGATCACTCTCCTTTTATATGTAAGTTGATTATTGATAATTAAGATAGTATTATTATACCATGTTAAAATATTGTTCGTCAAAACAATCTATAATTGATATAAGGATTATATAATGGCTGGTAATAAGAATGATTACAGGACTGGTAGAAGTGCTGTTTATAATTTGAATGCTCATATTGTTCTAACACCTATATACATGAAAGAGGTTTTCAACAATACAGTGAAAACATCTTGTGAAAAATCTTTTCAACACATTTGTGATAAGTTCAAAGTTGAGTTAGTAGATTTTAATACTGATCTAGGTCATGCTCATTTGATTGTTAATTATCCTCCTAATATTAACTTATCTAGTTTTATTGGTCAATTGAAAGGTTATTCTTCTAGAGTCCTAAGAAAAGATTTTTATAATGAGATTAAGAAAATGTTGTGGAATGATCATTTTTGGTCTCCTAGTTATTTGATTGTTAGCACTGGTGGTGATCCTCTTGGTATTGTTAGAGAGTATGTGCGAAAACAGGGTGAAGAGCCTAGAAAACCTGGTAATCCTAACTTAATGAAATAATAGTTATTCATCCCTGCCCTGAAGGGAAAACTATTCGTAATGCCAGCACGTTAACACAATATGTTGGCAGAAGTGGTACTCCTTATGTGAAAACTGTGAAAGGAGTAGACGAGGACGGTAAAGAAATCATTGAAAAAGTATGTGTTAAACCTAACTGTTCTACTATTTATTTTGATGCTTTCCAGGCAGTAGAAATTGTGAAAACACAAGTAAACTATGAGTTAGAACATGGTGACAATGATTATGATGGTAGTGACTGGTTAAATATCACTGATGAGTATTTGGATAATACTCCTATTCTTATCTTAGACGAGGATATTATGGGCTTACATAAGATGAATGCTCAAGATGTTCTTAATGTTGTTTTAGAAACAGCTAGAAAAGACGGTTCTATTCATAGTATGATTAATACTAATAGTATTAATATTCATAATATTTTAAGTGACAATGATCTGCTTGCTATGGTAAATGAGTTAGACGTTTTTGGAAACTCGTCTAAGAGTTTAAAAATTGATCTTTTTGATGGTGAATTATCTACTACAAAAGATAATAGTTTATGCTGGGTAGAAAATTGTGAATTAGAACACGTTGAAGGTAGTATTTTTTGTGTTAATCATTACGAGGAAGTTAACAAGAATAAGAGAGAATTAGAAGAAAAAGTTAGTAAAGATACTACTACTCAAGTTTCTAAAAAAGAGTTTAAAGATGCTCAAAACAAGTTAAAAGAATTACGTGACAAGACTGTTAATCTTGTGGCATTGTTAATGTTGTATGCTATCTTACATGAGGATAAGTTTGTTAGTGTTCAACAATTGTTGGATAGTGTTAATGATCCTGTTAATGATCGTTTAGTTAAACATTTGGGGATTAATAAGAAATTGTTGCAAGGTTTAGTTAATAATCGTGTTTTTAGTATTGGTATTGATTTTAGTTTAAGCGAGATTGAGTCTGTTTTTGAAAAAGATAGTGATCGTCCTTTTGATAGTTTGATGGTTGCTTTGCGTAGTATTGGAGAGTTTTCTCCTAACGAGATTATGACTCCTGTTAATGTTGTGGATCTTATTCTTGATAAGATTGATTGGGATAATGTTAAAAGTGATAATACTTTTATTGATCCTGGTTGTAAGAGTGCAGTATTCTTGGTGCGTGTTTATGAGAAATTGTTGAGTCTTGGTTTTAAACATGAGGATGTTAGGGATAAATTGTATTGTGTTCCTACGAGTGGTTTAACTTATGAGTTGGTTAAAAAAGTTTATCAAGACTATGATTGGGATGTTAACAATATCTTGTTTATGGAAGATGTATCTTGTCTTGAATTGAATGAGAGTATGGTAAAATGGGTTAGTAATGATATGAATGATAGTGTGAAGGATAAGAAATTGGTTGGTCTTTTTGATGAAGTATTAAAAGAGCTAGCTGATAAGAATAATAGTGATGGTGTTAATGACGTTGATATTGACACTGATAACACTGATACTACTACTCATAATGATACTGATACTAAACTTTTCACTTATATTGTAAGTAATCCTCCTTATCAAATGGACACTGGAGGTAAACGTCACCAGATTTATCCTAATTTTTGGGTTAATTCTTGGCTATTATCACATAAGTCTGTAATGATTTTTCCTATTGGTTGGCAGAAATCAACAGGACGAGCAAGTGGTTCAGCATTGCATAAAACAATTCGTGAAGATAAATCATTAGTTGAAGTAGATAATTATTATGAGGATCTTAAAAAGAATAAGATCATGCTTTTCCCAGGTATTGGTACTTCTGGTGTTAACATTATTTCTAGAGATGATAATGTTAACACTGATACAGTAGTTTTTAAAGAGTATGGTGATATTGTAGATACTTATAAGGATATGTCTGTTGTTAAGTATTGGAGTGATGCTACTGACAAGATTTTCAAGAAGCTGGAATCCTTTATGGCAGACAATAATATTCCTGCTTGTGATCAACTGATCACAAGCTGGAATCCTTATGGTGTTGTAGGATATTATAGCACTGATAAGAAACGAAAAGAATTTAACTTTGTACATAAAGAATACAAAGAAAATTGTATTAAGTCTTGGACAAGAAACTATGAAAATTCTCAGTATTCTATTCATTATATAGAAGAAAGCATTCTTCCTGATAATGTTAAGTCCCGAAAAGGATTTGGACAGCATAAGTTAATATGGGCAAAGTCTGGTGCTCCAGCTAATTGGAGAAATAATACTATACTTGAACCAAATGTGATTTTTTCGGATACTTTTATTGGAGCATTTTTTAATACGCTGCACGAAGCAGAAAATTATAGAACATATTTTAAAACATTGTTTTATCGTTGTATGATAACAGAAACTGCTACTGATCATAATGCTATGAAAAAAATTCACCGACACTGCCCTGATCTTTCTACTATCACTAATCCTCGTACTGGTTTAACTGGATGGGACTCAGACTGGTCAGATGATGATCTACAAGAATTATTAAAAGATTATCTAACAGAAGACGATTGGGCATATATTAAAGAAACTGCTCTCAAATCAGACAAAGGTAGACAATAATAAATAGATAAAGAATAGTTAATAAAAATGATATAATAAAAATAAGAAAGGAGATCAGTAAACTTATAAACAATAATAGTGATACTGATCATATTATTATGAAAAAATGTTATCAACAATATTGTAAAAATAAAACACAATTCTCATCAATCGATCCAGAGATTGTTTCAATACTTTTAGATGCTGCCGAATCTTCGCGTCTCCGTACAGATAAGTTTATGGAAAGTCATTATCCTGGAGATCGCATAAAAGACAGTTTCTGGAAATCATACTTTCAGAAACATTAATAATCTATAAAAACTACGAAAAATGTTTTTCGTAGTTTTTATAGATTATTTGTATTTAATTTGATTGTTAATTATTATAGCATTATTCTATTTTATCATAGAATTCAATATTCTTATATTGTCATTATTGAACCCCTTGAATTATAATGTTATTAATAGAAATATAATGTTGAAAAAGAGAAAGATTATTTCACATGACTGTTGATCCTATCGTGTTAGCAGATAATATCGTAGACATTACAACTGATCATAACCATTTTCCTAACAATCCTATTAATATGATGAGAAAAATGAATATTAGTTGTTGGATCACTGACGATAATAATATTGAAAGCATGAAAGCATATTATATTATATATAATAAGAATGTGGAACAACCCAAAGATGATAAAGATTATCACGTGATGATTCCACAAAAATATAAAGAAAACATTGAAAAACTTGCTGCTTATGCTCTCTATGATATTTTAACTATCAAAAATGATATTGATGAAAACACAATATTAAAAAAGGATATCGTTGATATTACTATTGAACATAGGAAGTTTTATGCAGGTCTAAAGATTCCTTATGCTGATTGGAAATCATTGTATGATGGTTATTATTATGATCATAGGTCAATGAAAAAGTTTTTTAAAGTTGATAATGATACTTATGATCTATTTAAAAATGAACATAATGTGAACTAATTAATTCTGGTGAAACAGCTCACAAAATATAAGAATAATGTTTAAAAAATAATGTTTTCTTATTAATCAAGTATGATAAACATTTATTGTTAATCGCTTATTTTTGTTATTATTTAATAATAATAAATTTGAAAGGTTAAATATGAATGATACTATAAAAATAGTTTATAAGAATTATCGTGATGAACAAGATACTATTAATGTTCCACTTATTAAAGAAGAAGATACACAATTAGTTTTTAAAACACAACAAGACGATAATAATCATACAATATTATTTAACAATTACTATTATTCTTGTTGTCAAACTGTAAAAATAGAACAAGGCAATAATACTATTGAACTCAATAATAATGAGGTATCTAGTGATACTCAATTAGCATTAGATACTAACGATATAATAATACGTGGAGTAGGTATACAATATATTATTGTAATATATGATGGTGAAAATTATAAAATATTTAGTAATCTTTTAAGTTCAGATGATAGAGATACAGATAAAAAATTTAAAAAGAATCCTATTATAGATATTGAATATAATAAGATTGATAGTAATAATAGGTCTCTAGTCAATCATTATATTGTTTCCACTTGTGTTGAAGGACAAGACATATATTTTATTCATCCAAAAGATGGATTATTTTATATACCAGAAAAAATATGTGAAATTTATTCAAAAGATAATCCTACAATTTCTAGAATAAAAGATGTTAAACAACATTCATATGAAGTAAGCGATTTTACTATAGAAAATGCTATTGATCCAATAGATTATGCTTTTGAACAATACGAGTTCTTAGAAGAAAAAATACAAGAAGCATTAAAAGACATTAATAATAGTGTTAGTATGATTAATGATAATACTGTTGTTGACAAGGTTTCATATATTAAAAATATAAACAAAATGTCTGACAATTTGTTGCCTATTGCACAATTAATAGAACAATGGAGAAAAATAATGCTTTCTTATTAAATATTGTCTATATTATTAATAATCATTCATTTTACTTATATTATTCATATCTTAATAACAACAATAATGATCTATAAAAACTACGAAAAATATTTTTCGTAGTTTTTATAGATCATGTGATCAATACAATTCTTTTCTCAAGTTCATCTTTTCTACTCTACGCAGTTTTCTACGCAACATTTTTCGAGTAGTATTATTCTTATTATATTGTGAACAACAACGACATTCATCATATACATGATCTTTCAAACGAACACTCATTAAAAACTCTCCTAAGAAAACTATTTTTAACTCTTATCAATCATAATATACAATAATCAATAAGTTGTCAATCAGTTTTACAGATTAAATAACACGATATATGGAGATTCCAAAACGGTGAAAAATAGAATATTAATTATCATTCTTTAATTCTTTTAAACGATTAACGAAAGGCCAATAAGGTTCAGGATCACGAGATTCTATTTCTTCTAACACGTCACTATCAATTATAGTAATATTATCTATTATGTTTTCATATTTAACACATTCTTGACATTGTTTTAAATGTTCATCTTGATAACTCATAGAACCATCATTAACCTTTCAATTTATTAATTTTATTTCAAAATATATTAATTACATTATATATCATTAAACTACTATTGACAATACTTTTAAACAATTAATATTTTCACACAATCTATAACACAGTCAGAACCATACTAAAAACTTAAAAATTCGGGGGTCTCGCTGGTTTAAAACTAATTCTACTATAAATACACCATTATATTTTTTAACCGCTTAAATTTCGATTTAAGCGGTTAAAAAATATAAACTATTTAAACAATATTATTGTTAGTTAAAAATCTGTTTAATCATTACAGCGATATTCTTAGTGATACTGCCACCAGTATCTACTTTAAGAGTATCTTGTGGAGAATCTAACTCTTCATCATTAACAACTTTTTGATTATCTCTTACTTGTTGTGAATTATTATTTAATGGTGCTGATTGTGAACCTTTCTTATTTACTGTTTCATTTTTCTTATTCTTTATAGGACTAAACTTATTTAAATTATCATCATTTTTATTGTCAGTATTGTCAGTATTATCAGTATCTTCTTGTGTAGAAGAACTTGTTGTACTTGTAGAATCAACATCTTCTTTTATAGTAGTAGGAGTATCTTTTGTTGTTGGAGTAGTGTCCGAACTTGTAGTAGTTGTTGTTAAACTACTTGTATCATCATTCTTATTATCATTATTTATAGTTGATGAAACATCATCACTTGTACTGGATTCAACACTTGGTTTATCAGTGGCAGAACTACTTGTAGTTGGTTTATCAGTAGTTGGGTTATCTACTGGCTTATCAGCAGTAGGACTACTTGTAGTAGGCTTATCTGATGTTGGTTTTGGAGCAGTTGGTTTATCTGACGTTGGTTTTGGGGTAGTTGGCTTATCTGATGTTGGCTTATTAGTAGTAGGTTTACTTGTAGTAGGTTTACTTGTAGTTGGTTTATCAGATGTTGGTTTATTTGTAGTTGGTTTACTTGTAGTTGGTTTATCTGACGTTGGTTTTGGAGTAGTTGGCTTATCAGATGTTGGCTTATCTGATGTTGGTTTTGGAGTAGTAGGTTTATCGGATGTAGGTTTATCAGATGTAGGTTTACTTGTAGTTGTACCACTAACATTAATACTTAACGGTACAACTTGTTTAGAATTATCATTAAAAGTAACAGTCACTTTTGGATCATATTTCCCTGGCTTAACCTTATCAGTTGGTTTTATAGTAATGTCACCTAACTGATTTACAGTAATCCAAGGATAACCATTTTCAACTTCCCATTTACCACCAGAATAAAGGTATCTTGAACTCTTGTTTGAATCATCATTACCTTCTTTCATCACAGGAGAAAGTTTTTTAGACTCAGACTGTTTCACAGAAGACTTATCATAAGAAATATTATAAGCATCGGATACTGTAAACCTATCATCAGCTTTATAAGAAATTTCTTTTAGTCCACCAAAACCACCATCTAAGAGTTCTTCTATACCATCAACCTTAGTCATGGGTGTGTTTAAATGATTCCACATGAAAGCAATAAAACCAGAAACATCATTTTTTACAGCAGCAACCTGATCTTTTACCCTATCTACTGTAGTAATTTTACTTTGACCATTAAGTAATTCACCAGTATTAGGATCTCTTTTACCATCAGTAAAATCTACTCTCATATTTTCAGTATTTGAAAATAGTCTATCCTTATTAACCTTAGACAATGCTTCAAAAACTTCTTCAGTAGTCACACTATGACGTGTTGAATTATCTTTTTTGAGAGCAGTAGTATCTGTACCTAAACCATCTTGTGGAGCAAGAACAAAATTTAACCCTTTACTCATATTCAATAATTTCTTATAACCTTCTACTGAATCATTAATAACTTTATTCTTATCATTAGTTTTAGCACTCCTAATATAAGGAGAATTAATAACTATTGCGTCTGGATCATTTTTTCGTATTGCTTCAAACTGGTCTTCAAAATTATCAAAAAATGGTTTCCAAGAATTACTAGCATTAAGAGTTATTTCACCCATTTGATAATAACCATCAACAACACTACGATAATTTTTCACATATTCTTCATTAAATGATCTCATAACATCACGATAAGAACCATCAATAAGCCAAGGCTGTTTCTCCCATCGTTGTGGAATAGGCATACCAAGATAAAAATCAGCTCCCACATTATTAGCCGCTTGAGCTGCATTCATGTACTTATTACTACCTTTTTTATTAACTACCCATTTACCAGCACTTTTAATCGCATACCAGTCGCCTTGACTTGTTTTGATTAATCGACCATTAGGATTATTTTCCCATTCAACATCACCAGCAAAATAATATAATTGATCAGTACCAAGAGTATCAATTAACTCTTGAGGATAATCTGGTTTACCTTTATCTTCCCAAGCATTAGGTGGATATATTCGTGGACCAAAAGTGATCATATCTGAGTTCATTTTTCTAATCATTTCTTCATTCTTTGCCACAGTTTTATATGGGAAAGCAAAGATAGTAGTAAAATTAGAATCATCTGCAGGAGCATTACTATTATTCTGATACTGATTAAAAGTTTGAGCAGATGATTCTGGAGTAGTACATACAATAGTTGATGATACTAGCGCTAGAGAAAGAATAGAAACTATAACCTTATTTCTTCTCATATCATAAAACCTTTCTTTAAACACAATATTATATAATGAATATAAAAAAACATTATTATTCATTATATAATAATAAGAAATTATATAATGAATAATAATAAATAGTACGAAAAGGTTAGTTAATACTCTTTTTAAGAATAATTGTTATTATTATAATGTGAAAAGATTTCTTATTATAATAAGGAGAACATCATAATGAGTAAGAATACTGCACATAGACCGTCACAATCTAACCAGCAATACGTTAAAAATTCTAGAGGAGAAAAAGTTTTAAATACTGCTTATCAAGGAAACAATGCGAAAATAAATAATAGTGATTTAACAAGTTTGAAAAACGATTTCAATAATGAAGATTCTAATACTACTGAAGATTATAGTGAAGTATTAGATAATGCTTTGTCACCAGAATTACCAAGAGAACAAATAGTAGGATGGAAAGTATATAATAGGAGTATAGAAGAGTATGCACAAGAATCACTAGAAGACTATTTAGAAGAAAATCCTGATAGTACTCTAGAATATGCACTAGACTATATTGAAATCGGTGAGATCGCTGAGAACAGCGTAGAAGGGGAACTTATTTATTATAGTGATCAAGCGCAATATTTTGAAAACTCTAGCGACGAGAAAATAGACACTATTTTAGATAGGATGCATTATTTTGCTCCCAATATTAGAAATGCTGTTGGTACTGATAGCACTAAATTAGCATTAGAATTTGTTGCACAAGATTTTTATAGAGACAAGTATTTACAAGAACAGTATGGTGAAGACGCTTATAATCTTACTGATTCAGAACAAGACGAAGCTGATTATGATGTAGAAGAATATTTAGAAGAAAAATCAGAATCAATGGAAATTAAAAATGTTATTAAAATGGCATATTATGATGAGGAACCTTATCCTGTAGACGGTTCACAACAAGAAAAAGAAGAATTTGAACAATGGAAAATAGAAGCAGAACAATTTAATGACTATGTTTATAATGTTTACTCTTATAAAGAAGATACTGGATTTTATAATGATAAGAATAATAATTTTGAAAATCTTAGTTTAAAATATGAGCTATCAAAAGCAGCACAATATAGTTATCAAGACGATGCTTACAATGTTGTAGAAGACTATTTTGATAGAATAAGAAAACAATTATAAAATACTACATATAGTAGAACATTATCCTTATAACACAATATATTGTGTTATAAGGATAATGTTCTTTTTAAAAGAAAACGATACTTATATTATATAATGATATATAATCATAAATTATCATAATTACAAGGATCGTTTCAATGACTATTTTTAACTATATTATATCTAATCCACCATATCAACAAGAAATTACTAATAATAAAAAGAAAAATACTACCGTTAAAAATATTTTTCACAAATTTCAAGAATCTACACAATATTATAGTGATAATACTGTGATGATTTATCCTTTTGGTAGATGGTATCAGAGAGGTGGAAAAGGTTTAAACAAGTTTGGTAAACAACAGTTAAACGATCCACGTTTAACACAATTATATCATTACTCACCAGAACATAAAATATTTGATAATGCTGACATTCAAGATGGTATTGGAATAGTAATAAAAGATAATACTAATCACGATTATTTCACAGTTAATAATACTATTGTTAACCACCCAAGAGACAACATTCTGCCATTAGACAATGATTATTTAACTCTTGTGAACAAGATTAGACAAGTGATGAATAAACATAATTTAACACCATTATCTTTGAGAAAGAAAACTAGAATATTGTATGGTATTGAATCAGATTTCGTGTATAAGAACCCAGACAAGGTAATACTTTTAGATAGTACTACTAAACCACCACTAGAAGAACCAGTTAAACTGTTAACTAATGATATACCAGGAACTCGAGGTAGAAACAAATGGTATTGGATAGATAAGAAAAATATTCCTAGAGGACACGAGTGGATTAACAAGTATCAGTTTATTATTAAGTCAGCACAATTTTTACATGATAAAAAATATATTAATAATGGTATTATTTTAGATAATAATTCAATTCATGGTAGAAGCAAAGTTAGTTTAATATCCTTAAATACTGAAGAAGAAATACTTAATTTTAGAAAGTATATTACTACTGATTTTTGTCAAAAATTGTTTCGACAATCATTAGGTAGTGGTTTATCTTTCATGTGTAATTTTATTCCAGATTTAGGTGATTATACTACTAACAATACTCTTATCAATTGGGATAAACCATTAGCTCCACAATTATATGAACTATTTGAACTTAATCAAAAAGAAATAAAACTATTAGAAGAATAGTTATATTATGGGATAATTATAATTATGTTGTTCTAAGATAGTTCGTCAAAAATGTTAATAATTTCACCATTTTTTACAGTGATTTCGATCATACTATCATTAGAATATTCTATAAGAATCTCGCAACTAACTTGAGGTTCTATGTTCTTGAGATCTTCAATAATCATTTCTGGAGTAATATTAGTAGTAAAAAATTCTACACTATTCTCATAAGGTTCCAATAGGTTAGTAATATCTACTTGAAAATATTTAATAATATTCTTATAGATAGTTTTAAATGCTTTTTTATCATTACTCATATCTTGAGCATACTTTTTTAGTACTGGATAATAGAGTGAGTCTCTAGTAGTGATTTTAACATAATTTTTCTGCATAGTATTCAACCTTTTGTATATTAAAAATAATTATTGTGTTTGTTGTTTGTTTTAGATACTACATATTATATTATCATTGTTTATCCTTGTCAATCAATGATTAAACCGTTGATTGACAAGGATAAACAATGATTCACTCGTGATTAATCCCAAGTGAAAACATTATAAGAATTATCCATTATATCAATATAAGTATCGCCTTTCCCTCCTGCTGTGACAATTCCTATAAAACCTTTTCCAGGAATCCATGCTGGTCCACCTGAATCTCCTGGAATAGAATTATAATCACCATGAGAGATAACACGTGCTTTACCAGAAAAACTTTTGACTTCACCATCACAGTATGGTTTTATTGTTGCCCTACCCATAAAGCAAACTTTGTCGCCAATATTAATATCATTAAATTTAACAACATTATTTCCAGAAAAACTATTGTTTCCTTCAACATTATCATATAAGTTAATTTCTACAGTGTCGACTACACCGTCAAGACCATTATTATCTAATGATTGAATAGTTTCTCCGCGTCCAAAAACACCAATATTTTTGCCATTACTCCAAGCTTGCTCGCCTTTCTCATGCTTACAATGTGCAGCAGAATAAGCTCTCATCCTATCCATGTCAATATAAGCAATAGTACAACCATTATTATCTAGCTTGTCACCTTGATTAATAGTGGCATAGATATCTTTCTTGTTAAAAGATTCTGATGTAGCACTATTATTAGTACTACTATTATTATTACTACTACTATTACTACTACCAGAAAAACCTATCGGAATAAGAATAGATAATATGAGAGCTATAATAGTAGGAGCAAATTCCATGATCTTGTTAAAAACAGCATTATTCATTTTCTAATATTTTCCTTACAATTATGATAAGTGTTGATTGTGGTTTGATATGTTTTTAAATATTATAAGTTATATTATAATCGTTATTAATCAAATTGTCAAATTATTTAAATAATAGTTTTAAAAAATAATAAAAACATAATATATGTTCTTGAACATTGATCGATCTCCTGTTATAATACTATGAAATAATAAATATCATAATAATAAGGATGTTATATTAATGGACGAATATGAAGTACTAGAAAACATTAAATATTTTCCAGACGGTACGATCATCACTTATGAAAAGTATTCCACTAATTATGAAGAAGAATACTTTTTTAAAACTATTGTCACTACAATTAATGGTGAAAAACAGCAAGTAAATGTTAACAATCTTCAAGAAATTATAACTAAGGACACTATTGACAGTATTACTAATAATGATGGTTTTGTCATTATTGACTATCCGCTAAACAATAGTAAAGTGATTAAAAGGGAAGTTATAGATAATAGTGATGATTATTGTGAATTATCTTTCACAGTGTTAAAAGAAATGGAGAAAGTATTCTCAGAAAAAAATCCACAGTTTAAAAACATTGATATTAATAAACAAATAGACAAAAATGATAATTACTGGGACGCTCACTCAGATATCTTAAAAAATATTCTTATCTTAGACGATAATTATAATGGTGTTGTTCACCCAGAAAAATATGATAATCTAATAAACAGTATTAATGATAATAAGCCAGTAATCAATATTATCGAAAATGAGTATGATTATCATCATAATCATACTATTAATATTGTTATTGAAACTACTATTATTAACAATATTAAAATACCACTGTTTAGTTATCATATCAATGTCGAAGAATTAAACAGTTATGGTTTAGAAAAAATAGTTGACAATATGAACGCTATCAATGGTAATACTATTTTTACACTAGACTCTAAAAAAATAGTGTTAAACGATAAAATATTTAATGACATGTTAAATAATCGTGACAGCATTTATGTTAGTATTTTTGACAATTATTTTAAAGACATTATCATTGTTAATGATTTTAATTCCAATTTTGTTAAAGAAAAACGTATGTTATCTTTAATGAAATTAAACAGCAAGAATCATAAACTACCAGAATTTGATAATAATGTTCTAACTATCAAGTATCTAAAATTAAACTGTTAAATCATTTATTATATTAAAAATACACACTAATTAGATTAGTGTGTATTTTTAATATAATAAATGATTTAACTCCAATCAGTATGATAATTGCTATTCCAATCGCCTAGACCATCGTCTACAGGAAGAGTTTTTCCAATAGTGTTTTTAACTATAACAATGTCACCACGTTTAGTATTATCTAAGAACCATTTAGCGTCTTCTGGTGTAGCATTAATACAGCCATGTGACTGATTATAATTACCAAGTGCTCCAATAGCCCAGGGAGCAGAATGTAGATAAATACCACTATACGACATTTGTGTAGCATAATCTACTGGAGTAACATAACCTTCAGCACTATCACTACTTAAACCATAAGTATTAGAATCCATAATCATATTATCATTATGGTCACCTAAAATATAAATACCATTATTAGTAGGCATACTATCTTTTCCCATACTTACTGGGAATTGTCTTACGATTTTACCATTTTTTCTTACTATAGCTGTTTTAGTATTATCGTCAATAGTAGTAATAGTGCTGTCTCGTGCTATTGTGAAATTTGTGGTAGCATTATTTCCACCAAATATTCCTTCTTTAAAATATTTACCATACGTATTAACATTAACTTTTACTCGTGTTCCTGGTTTCCAAAAATGTTCTGGTCTCCATCTAACTTCTGTGGGAGACACCCACCTAAACTTTCCTTCAACATGTGGAGAAGTTTCTACTTGTATAGAGTTTTCTGCTGCTTTTCTGTCTGGTACAGGAACATCAAATTTAACACTAACTGTTTGACCTACTCCCACTTGACTACCATCTATTGGTGATACTACTGGTTCAGCAGTAATAGGTTTAGGAGTAGTAATATCTTTTTCTAGAGTCTTGTCACCTACTTGAGCAGTTAAATGATAATTATTACCATATCCTAAAACTCCTGTTTTATGCCAAGTATTTCCTACTATTTTTCCTTCTACTTGTTTACCAGTTTTCACATTATATAAGGATACTTTATCTATCTTATTCTTGTTAGTAGTGACAGTAATAGTATCTAGAGGATAAACAATAGTATCTTTAATACTGCTTGTAGTATAATCAATAGTAGTAGGCTCTTCTTGTTGTTCTTGTTGTTCTATATTATTATCACTTTTAGCACTATTATCGTTTGATGCACAACTTGTTATAATAACTGATGATAATACTATTATAGTTGCAAGTATTGTTCTTATAATATTTTTTCTTCTCATTATTAGGTTTCCTTAGTATTGCATATGATCATAATAGTCTTCTTTAGAGATACCATAAGTTTCTTCGAATTCTCCTGGATATTCTTCGTCTAAGAATGGATTATCATAACCATAATAATCACTGTCAATATAGTTAACTACTGAATCTATTTCACCGTACTCATAGTCTTTTTCTTCTTCTGGTATGTAAGGTTCATTTTCAGTATAATTGAATCGTTCTTTTAGTGCTTGGTTTCTAATATCTGGATTCTCATGATGAGATAATTGTTCTATAATATCATCTTGTTCTTCTGGGATATGTAGTGTCATTGTTGGGTTTACTTGTATTTTAATCATTATAATCACTTTTTCCTTATAATACTATGTTATAATAATGATTATTATAACATTATTATTATAATAATAACAAGTGTTTAATTGCTTATCATTATAATAATTTATTATTTTAGGTGGTGTTTTCGTGAAGAAGTATTGTATTGTTAGTATTACTATTATTAGTAGTATCTTATTGTCTTCTTGTGGTTTTAATAGTGATGATAGTAGTAATGATACTCCTACTTCTTCTAATAATCCTGGTATTCAACGTTTAGATAATAATGATTCTAATAACGCTATCGACAATAATAGTGACAGTGATAGTAATAGTGATATAGATGATAATGATGAGAATACTGAAGATGATTATAGTTCAAGTGATAATGATGAATTGTCTGACAATTTGAGTGACAAGGATGAAATAAAACAAGTATTCGATAAGTGGGTACAATTTGATAAAGAACCTTTAACAAGCGAGGAAGTAAAAAATGATGATATTAAATATTTTATAAAGATCAATAATCGAGCAATGCGTAATAATAAGACTATTGGTAATTATGCTAAAAAATTGTCTAGAGAACAGAGAACAAGATTATGGAAAGTTCCTAAGATTACTGGTTTATATGATCTGGTACAATTTGATTATTCTAATCCTGAACAGTTAACTATTGTTGCTCATAGTCTTGCTAAAAAAGATAAATTATATTATAAGCAACAATCTACTATTAGTAAGAGAACTATTGATCGTGATGTAGAAAGTGATATTAGTATTAAGATATCAGATATTAGTATTGATGGTGATAAGGCTATTATTAGTGATGATAGTTTAGTGAAAACTCATGATAATTTGAAAACTTATGTGAATAGTTTTAAAAAGAAGAATGGTAAGTGGAAAGTGTTTATGAGTGATGATTATACTCAAATTGTTAACAAGTATCCAGTTACTATGGGTTATGATCCAGAATATGAGACACCAGAAATAAAATCACCACATAAAAACACTGATTATTACCCAGATATGCGTAATGATACTGACAATTAAATTACTATTAATAATATATTAATATTTAAAAAAGAGGAAAAATAATAATGACAAACAACAATAATACTAATAATAAAAACAATCAACATAATGATAATAATAAAATAATTTTTAATTATGATGACAATAAGAAAAATATAAACAAAACATCTTATAATTATAAATTGCCAATCAATCCTTATGAAAGTGATCCTACTACTACAATCAACTATCCTGAAGATAAATCTCGTGTTTCATTTAATAATTTATGGAGATAAGAATATCAGTGAAAATCAATTATAATATATTAGAAAATTATTATCTTTAATTATGAGGATATAATAGCAACTTTAATTATGAAAATAACATAACTATTGAATAATGAAAACTATTTTGATAAAATCTATTATAAGAAAATATTTCAAATAGTATATCAACAGGAGACAAAAGAGAATGAGCGGGATCGACACTTATATAGGAAAACTAACACCAGTATCCACAGGTCAACAAGAAACAATACAATATGTTCAACAATATTTAAAAGAACATGATAAAGAAAACTGGACAAAATATATAACAGTTAACTGGTTAAGTAATTCTATTCGTGATGATTGGAATAATAATATTCAAGAGTTTTGTGATGAAAATGACCATTATTGGAACAATAATACTCTTTATAAAATCTCAAAGAAAAGAATTGACATTAATAATGGTTTCTTTATTGGAGAAGAAAAAGATAACGGTCAAGTAAGTTTTAATGTTAGTTATTATAATGGTGCTTTATCTTTCAATGATGCTCTAGATGAGGTTTTCGACAATCTATAATGATAAAAAAGTCAATAATCTTGACATTCACTATTGTTAGTAATAAAATAATTAACTATAAGAACAAAACAATCAAGAACAAAGGATATTATCCACATGTATTACTATAGTCAAACAATTAACAATAATATGATTGTTAACACACAATTAATTGTTGATACATTAAAAAATGCTAACAAACAGGCATTAGTAAATTTATGTTTAAAAGTAGATAATAATGATAATATAACACCAATTATTTTTATTGACGAAGATACTATTGGATATAGTACCTACAACAATAAGAAGTATGTTCTACCAAATCACGAAACTGTAGTCAACACTTTCAAAAAGTATCTCACTTATAAACCCAAGTATCTTGGTACTTATTATCATGATAATGAGTACTATTATATCTCAACTTTTAGAAACAGTGGCTATACTATTAAAATGTTGAAAGAAATTCTTGAACCAGTAGAAGATCTTATAGAACAAAAGAAACAATTAATTTTTGATGAATAAAAATACTATCAAAAAGGAAATAATATCACATGAAAATAATTATCAACAATGATAACAATAAACTAACTTTTCCTATGATAAGCAATGATGATTTCATTAAAGAATCACAAATACTTTACCATTCACAATGGTTAGGAAAAGACGATCATATTATCTATAATATTGATAATGAATTATACTTATTTACATCTTGGGATAATTATTTTCATTATATAGACGATAAGTATTATGTTAATGATGATTATATTATTAACATTAAACAAAACTCATATAATAAAATGTTCCCATTACATTTCCCAGATGATTACATTTATAGTGATAAAGGACACTTTAAAAAATTATCTAAACATACAGATTTTGTAACATATTGTTATCCTACTAGATGGGAATTATCTTTTTATACAACACAAGTTAACACAATAAAAGATGTTAGCAATATTAAAAACATTATCACTAAACTTATAGAATCTGATGATACTATCACTTTCAATAAGAACGATACTGTTAATGTTTCACTAATTACAGTTAGTAAAGATCATTATGGTCGACTAGAAATGATTAACAAACTGTTAAACATTTTAGAAGAACTATGTGATAATTATTGGGATAATGTCATATCATTCACTGAAATGGCTGGAACCCTAGAATTTATCAAGAATACTCGTGATATGATTAATTCTTAATGTTTTATGTCACATTTATTTTTTAATATGAAAAGTAATAAAAAATTCTTGTTAAATTGTATTTTATAGTTGATATTGTTGATTATTTATATAGTCACATGTTAAAGTTAATTAGATTAATATAAAAGCTACTTTTCTAAGGAAACAATATGTTTTATAATTTCAATTTTTTAAAAAAATTAAATCCAGAACCTAATGACAATCATGAGGAAACTATTGAAAAAAACGATGAGAAATACACTATTCCAGAACAATTTTTTGTGGGATTATCTTTTGAAGTGAATTATAAGAATAAAACAATCCCTGTTAAACATGCTACAATTCCAACTTCTTATCATCAAGATGACGAAGAAAAAACACTCCGATTTTATGCCAGTTTAGGTGAAAATTCTAAGGTCAGTATATATAATGCTCCTGTTAAAGAGTATGATGAAAATCTTTCACAAGTGGAAAATGGTAAGAGAATTGTTATTGATTATCTTGAAGATAATCCTGATATAATTCCTATTCTTGATAAGATTGATGATAAAGATACGAATGCTTATACTATGGAAACTGATAATGCAGAAGAAGCTGTCAATACTATTGTTGCTGTAAAGAAATATAGTGTAGTCTCAGTGGCAGTTTCTTTGCCTGTTGATGAGAGTTTTAAGGTAGTATCTCAACTTACTTCTAATTATCCACATATTAATTTTGAATTGAATACTGCTGGTGATAAAACTATCTTAGTATCACAATAGAAAGAATAACAATTTTTAATTATCCTCATATATTTTAGTTTAAATTAATTTTAAAACATCAATATTCTTGACCAAGAATATTTTGATAAATCAACTTCTTTTTATAATTCTAAATTAAGGCGAAGAGTCAAGAAACCTTGTTAAACCTTGTTCTTTATGGCAAGGTAGTTCACTGAAATGGCAGAAACATTAGAATTTATCAAAAAGATTAGAAATCATGTTTAATCAGTTATTATATATTTAATCACCACAATCAGTAATGATTGTGGTGATTAAATATATAAGTTAAAATATTTTAACTATTGTTTTTTAAAAAGAACTTAGAGCAGAAGACATTTGATTATTAGAACTTAGACTGCTTAATCCTTGTATTGTTGGTGATTGTGAAGGTTTATATGTTTCACCTTGTGGTAGTTTATTTAAAGATTCTTGACTTGGTAGTTTAGTGAACCTGAGATCATTTCCAACGTGTCCTTTAATAACACCTACAAGCCCCTCGTCACTCCATACTGGTCCACCTGAATCTCCTGGTTGAGAAGAAGGGATATTTGGATCAGTATTTTTTCTACGATGTGTACGGTTCTTATAACCAGTAGGAGTATCACTATCATTAGTAGCAGTACCATTTACAACTTTTCCTAAATTCCTAGAATAATTGTGAATAATATCTCCACTATTCCAAGTTTGACTCAACTTGTTACCACTATAAGAATTAGATCCAGCATTCATAGCAGAATCAAGTAGAATATAAGCAAAATCTTCTACGTTTTCACCATTAGCAGTTTCTGATGGTTTAACATAATGGAAAGTACCTACTTTACGAACACCATTTTTTAGATAAACTGTGTCACCATCATTGAAACAATGCTTAGCGGTATATAGTCGACGATTAATCTTGTCAACATAACCTACTGTACAAGTGAATCCAATATTGTTAATCATATCACCCTGATTAACTGTACTAAAAGAATCACTATCTAGAATTGTTTTGTCTCTGATTAGTGGTTCAGTAATAGGTTTCGGATCAGTAGAGCTAGAAGATAATGATGATTGAGCAAAAGCTTGTGGAGTAATCATCATAGTGATAGTAGTAATTCCAGTTAGGATCTTATAACGTGTTTTCATTGAATAATTAGTCACTTTCTTTTTATGATAATGTTTTACTATAAGATAATTATTGTTGTTAATAATTACATTTTCACTATAATAGTAATCAGTGAAAATGTCAAGAACATATCATAAACATATTACAGGATAATGACAAGATTTTATAATAATTTTATTAAAAATAAAACTAATTATATGCCTTTTTAAGCGGTTAAAAATATTTTTTAAGTATTTATATTAAACTTAGTTAAAAACACGTGAGACACCCCAAATTTTCAATATTTAGAGTGTTTTTTAAGTTAATTGTTAATTTCTATTATGCCAATGTCTTAAAATATCGTTTTGACCTAACCAAGCTACTCCACCGTTAACAGACGATACGATCTCAAAATCAATAGTATCTAACTGTTTTCTTATAGTATCAACATTATACTCAGGATTAACTTTAATATAATGTTCTGCCTTAGAATTACTTATATCACTAATATTTTTTGTCTTACCATTATTACCATTGATAGTAAAATCTGCTCTATTATCTTCTCTAGGGAGAAAAGTGAATTCTTGTGCTGGTGGTTGTTTAATGTCTCGCAGATTTGTTAAAGGTTTGTAATCTTGTAGTTTTGTCCATACGAAAAAACTACAAGGAATATGGATAGTTGTTTCTTCTAGCAAGAAATTATCGTCTGGGATATTAGAGACAGTTACTAATCTCCAGTCACTATTAAACATTGTTTGGTTAGTATATTTTTTAAAAGTTTGTGGAAGGATAAAAGCAATAGTGCTTGCTCCTAAATTAATACTATGTTTAATAAACTTTTTAGCTAGTGTAGATCTTGTACCGAATGGTGGGTTACCAATAACCAACATTTTATTATGTTCAGGTAGTTTTTCTAGTTCTAAATAATCTTGAGTGATGATAGTATCATTTTGTGGTGCTATATCATATGCTAAGCATTCTGGGATTAAGTTAGAGAAACTACCCGAACCTGCTGATGGTTCTATGATGAGATCATAGTCTTTAATATTTTCTATTGTATTAATACAATATTCTGCACTAGAATGTGGAGTATAGAATCTATCTAACTTGTCTCTCATGATATATTTCTTTCTACTTATTATTGATTAATTGTTAATGATCTTATCATAATAAGCAGTATTTAAATAATTATGATCCCATCGTCTAGTAATAGTATTGTTATGATTATATAGTTATTAAAATTATAGGATAACCTATGATTTTAATGTTTTCATACATTCTTCCCAGAACATATTACTAAGCTAAACAGTAAGAGAAATGATTCTTACTCGCCTAGCGGGATACACTACAGTATCCCGTATCATCATTCCAGTCTCTTTCGATTGAAACCATGATACTACTTTTCGCATAATATTATAAGCACCATTCACATCAGCATGTATACTCCCACCATTCTTAGACACGTATAAACCACGATGCTTACGATAACCATTAAAAACTTTAACAGTATTATCACCATACACTGGTAAGGGATCATTATCTATAAAAGAAGCCCTAGAAGTATAAGATTCCTCAGTCCAGATAACTATAATACCTGCTTTTGATAATTTCCAAGCAAGATTATCTAATATTTTCTTCATAGGAATATAAGCAAAATTCCTATTATTTTTCTTCCCCATTCTCATGTGTTGTTTAATACTTTGATTGTATCCTATTATCACGCATTCTACACCAGTTGAACAAAGTGTGCGAACCACTTCATTCACAATAGTTGTATAATCATGATATAAGACCCTATCACGGTAATCCCATAAATCATCAACACGCTGAGACTGTATATGAGGAAGTTTCATATCACCAGTTTTTAACATCAAATTATTACGCTCAATATCATGAGCAGACTGAATCCTACTAATCTTATGATTAATCTTATTATTCGTATCTTTTAATTGTTTACCATCAATTAATAATGCTTCACGATAATCAGAAAACGCTATCGTGAAAAGATTATCTACACCAGGATCTATTGCTGCTACTAACATATCATCTGGTATAACAGGATTATCAGCAACAGTATAAACATTATCTACTTCATAGAGAAGTTCAACAGTGAAAGATTTAGCATTATTAACTACTAATCGTCCTGATCGTATAGTGGTCTTATCTAAATATTCTGGTATTATAAATCCTTGTGATAATCCAGAAAGTTTGAAAACACCTTTTTTAACCAGTGACTTACTAATCATTTGGTTATTAAAATCAATACCATTAAAATTTTTCTTGTATTTAGGAATATTTGGATTGTTTGTTAGTTCTTTTTTCTTATAAAGTTTCCATAGTTCCCAGTAAGATGACCAGTTATTACATAATTTTCTTATAACTTGTTGTTGCTGTTTCACAGTTAAAAGTTTTACCTTATTTTTATTTTTAAGATATTTTCTTACTGTTTTAGCAACGTTTTCCCATACCCAATTATATGAGTACCATGAACCATTAATAGTCACATCAATATTAAATTGTTGTGGTATATCATAAATATGATCAGCATATTCTTTCGTGCTCTTATGAAAGTATCGTGCTCTTAAACAAGAGTTCACAGAATTATAGAATACTCTTGATTCTTCGCATAGTTGTTGTGCTATTTTAAAGTCAGAGTGTCCTGGTGTGAGTGAGAATTTTATTACTTGAATATTACTCATGAGTAGTACCATTCTCTAGACTCATATCACTTGTTAGATTAGCAATAATAATCTTATTACCATTATCTTTAACAATTTTTTCAATATAAGAATAACCAGCTCGTGTTAATCTATCCTTATGTTCGATAAGTAAGATATCCCAGTCTTGTGGATTATTTAAGATCCACCATAGTTTTGGTCTATTCTCGTTTAACCCGCTTGCACATTCTTGTACTTGTTTCACAATCTGATAACCAGAGTTAATACTGTAATTGTATAAGCGTTCTGATTGTTTAACACAATTATTTTTGTTTTCACTACTAGAAACACGAGCATAAGTTACTACTCTATTTCCTGGTGTTTTAATATCATTAGTTGGTACTGGTATTAGAACACTTCCTTCATGTTTTATTGCTCCTGGAATTTTACCTGCCTTGTAATGTTTCCATACAGTATTATATTTTAACCCCATTCGATCAGCATATTTTGGTAATGTTTCATATTCTTGTGGCATTATTTTCACCTACTCTCATATCTAATCATATTTTTTAATATGATTAAGTATGATTATATCATAGTTATAATATGCTTGTTAATAAAAAATAATAAGTATAATAATATCGTATATATGAATATATTATCCTATAAAATAAATATTCTTTCCACATACTGGAAAAGAGATACCGTATTCAATATTTTTGTTGTTTTTGTTCGATTTTTTGGTTCCATGCACTGCTTTTCCACATAGTTTTATTTCTTTAATCATATCTTCTTTATCTAGAAGATAAAATTTTGATTCACCAATATTTAACTCGTTGATAAAAGAGCATAGATAATAATCAACTTCTTGCCAGGGGCGAATCTGACGAATATTAAGACGAGAGTTTTGGTTAGTTGTGGAAGTTTTTAATTCTATATAAGTAGTATTATTCTTGCAGTAATCACCCTTATCAATCGTAGATGGTATTTTAACACCGTTATCTTTTTGAATGATATAGTCTTCTATAATTGATGCTTTCTTTTGGGCATTAAGAAAAAATGTTAAGTTAAAGAAATCTGCAGCTGGCAGTGATAATAATTCTAGATTATCATTCTCATATTTTTCTTTAACTCCACTGTTTTGAATTTGGTTTATCTTATCACTCATATTGTCAATGATTGTGAAAATATCTTGAATCGTAGTCATAATATTCCTTTTTTGTTTCCTTAATATATTTGTTAGGTTATCTTTCTGATATTAACATCTGCAGTTAATATTATTCTATTTATTATATTGTTAAGTTTATATCCTCACAATGTTAACATTGTGAGGATATAAACTTAACAAGTGTTTTCTGATTATTGTTCAGTTTCTGCTTCAGTGCGGTTAACAACAAGTTCCAGGTACATGATTGCTGCTAGTGCCAGAATAAGGCTAAAGAAAACTCGACCATTAAGTGCTACGCCTTGAATGAAACCACCGATACCAAACATTACTGCGAGGATAAGTAGTGCGTATACGGTCTTCATAATAAGTGCTCCCTTTTTCTAGGTTTAAAGGTTTTCCCTTTGTGCTTACACTTAACACTATACAGCTGTTAAACAAGTTAGACAAGTTGAACAAGTATGATCACCCCTATTTAGGGGTGATCATAGATAAAACACCAGGTCAAATACTACTTATTATCACTATAAGTAGTATAATTATCGGCAGTTAGTGCTCGAATATTGCCTTCCTTATCCATATCAAAATCATTCATCCAATTCTGTCCTAGATCTGGATCAATCCAGAATTCTGCTTGTAGTTCATCTTGATCATAGTCAACGATAATACTGATACCGTCTCCGCGATTAAAAGGACTCTTAACATAGTCCATAAGTTCATCATGTGTTTCAGCATACACAACAGGATTAGTGTTTACTGGTGATTCCCCATGATGTGATACTGCCAAGCACTCATCATTATCACTAGTGCTTTCTGTGATATAGATAATATCACCATTATACGGGGAATTAAAGTATTCTGTATCACTATATTCGATACAGCTGATATGAGTATAGGGAACGATAGTGTCAGTGATCTTTTTTAGTGCAGTATTAAAATCAACATTATCCTTAGCGATGATATCTTGAATACCATTGGCAAAAGTGAGTGGTGTATTAGTTGACCATTGGAGAGTAGTGATAAAGATCTGATTATCCTTCTTTACTGCGAGGATTCCACGTTGTCCCATAATGATATCTCCTTATATTGTTTCGGATACTATGAGGATAAAACCTTAGTGTTTTTAACCTCTCGAACTACTTATAAGTATAGTATAGGAATCGTTGACTGTCAAGATAGTTCACGGTTTTAGTTGAATTATATTCAAGTGATCCATAGAAACTGTTCTTAGAAAACTGTTCAATGATATAATTTTTATTATTTAATAATAGTCAACAATAAGGGATTATTCAGATGATTGAATATTATGCAGACAAGAATCTTAACAAGAAACTTCATAGTCAAGGATTACATATCATACAGTCTCCAGTAGAATCATATGTTAAACCAGCAGGAAAATCTAGAAAAATAACTCGCTCTATTACTGACACTGACGAGTATTTTATAACTACTTATTTCGTATTACCGACTATCATTATTATGATAATAACAGGAATAATAGTACCTATTCCTTGGGAAGACACTATATTGTCTTGGGGTAATATCATGTGGGTATGCTTGTTAGCAATTATAGCACCCTTATTGTATATGCTTATTGTTACTCCTCTTATTGTTGTTCTAGATCTTGCTGGTAGATCATTAAAAATAACACCTAAACCACAGAAAAAATATGCAATAAAAACTAAAAAACAACAATTGTTAAACAATTATTCTAAACCATTACAATTAATTAGCAAGTATAATAAGAATGGTATGCTTATTATTAATGATCTTGTTAACCAGACAGTAGAATACTCGTTTGAATTGTTAGAGAAAAGAGAACAAGAAAAGTCTCCACAAGTAATTAGCGCGTATAATCAGACATTATCTAAAACTATTAAAAAATTGGAAGATACTATTAATGAGAATGTTATTATTGCTAGAGAAAGTGAGAATTATGTTCTAGAACAAGAAAAGAGTATTCAGCAACAGAAAAAGAGTATTGATGATAAGAAGATAGAAACTATTTTCGAAGAATTTGATTTAAGATTCAATAATGATTAAAAAACTTGACTGTAAACTATGATTACTATATGATTAATTATAGTCAATATGATAATCAATAAGAAAGAAAAACATTCTAGAATGACACGATACGAAACTAATTATCAGTTAACATATAAACAAATCAAAAGTTCTTATAATATTGTCAAACATTATTTAGATCATGTTAAACCGTTAATGCTTCAACATGATATAGGATATCTTGGAAATCTAGCTCTTAATCCTGAGTATTCCAAAGCGATTATCGATTCAGTGGATCATAATAATTTTCTCCAAGAAAATTATCTAGAAATAACTAAAAAGTATCTTGATAATTATGATCGTGTTGTCGAGCTAGAAAAAGAAAACAAACTGTTAAAAGAAAAATTAGAAAAACTTGAAAAACAATAATTATTTATAGATAATTATATTTTATCCTCTAAACAATACGTATTGTTTAGAGG
>OJLL01000017.1_pt1 | contig 59549 bp, 52 predicted proteins | sample 1596941 | NCBI WGS metagenome assembly OJLL01 (sample SAMEA3904689, study PRJEB24821) | metagenome | biome: Builtin; feature: hospital; material: surface | place: USA | collected 2013-08-13 | reverse complement strand
GCCGAGCTCACCCACGTAGGGCTCGATCTCACCGGAGAACTCCGACTCGATCCAGTCGGTGAAGACGCCGAAATGACCGTCCTCGGCAGTGAAGGCGGGATCGCGCACGACGACGCGAGCGAATGGGATGACGCTGGGCATCCCCTCGATCTCCATCTCGTCCAGGGCACGCCGGGCCCGCTGCAGGGCCTGCTTGCGGGTGGCACCGGTGATGATGAGCTTGCCGATGAGCGAATCGAAGGCCCCCGGAACCGTCATGCCGGAGTTATACCCCTCGTCGACACGCACTCCGGGGCCGGTCGGTGGACGCCACACGGTGAGGGTGCCGGGGCCGGGCATGAAGCCGCGTCCGGGATCCTCGGCGTTGACGCGAAACTCGAAGGAGTGCCCACGAAGCGTCGGGTCGTGGTCCTCCAGGTGCTCGCCCTCGGCGACCCGGAACATCTCCTGGACGAGGTCCACCCCGGAGACCTCCTCGGAGACCGGGTGCTCCACCTGCAGACGGGTGTTGACCTCCAGAAAGCTGATGACGCCGTCCTGACCGACGAGGAACTCGCAGGTGCCGGCCCCGACGTATCCGGCCTCCTTGAGGATGTCCTTGGAGGACTGGTAGAGACGCTCCTGCTGCTCCTGGCTGAGGAACGGTGCCGGTGCCTCCTCGACGAGTTTCTGGTGGCGACGCTGCAGGGAGCAGTCCCGGGTCGAGATGATCTGCACGGTGCCGTACTGGTCGGCGAGGCACTGGGTCTCCACGTGACGAGGACGATCCAGATAGCGCTCCACGAAGCATTCGCCGCGTCCGAACGCGGTCACGGCCTCGCGCACCGCCGACTCGTAGAGATCGGCCACCTCGTCCATCTCGCGGGCCACCTTGAGGCCACGTCCGCCACCGCCGAAGGCTGCCTTGATGGCGATGGGCAGGCCGTGCTCCTCGGCGAAGGCGCGGGCCTCCTGCCAGTCATCGATGGGATCGGAGGTGCCCGGTGCCAGGGGTGCGCCGACCTCCTCGGCCACGCGGCGTGCGGCAATCTTGTCACCGAGCAGCTCGATGGATTCCGGCGACGGGCCGATCCACGTCAGGCCGGCCTCGGCCACGGTGCGGGCAAAGTCGGCGTTTTCGGAGAGGAAGCCGTAGCCCGGGTGGATGGCATCGGCGCCGGCGCGCACGGCGATATCGAGCAGCGCGGGGACGTTCATGTAGGTATCCGCCGCGGAGTTGCCGGGCAGCGCGTAGGCTTCGTCGGCCACCTGGGTGTGCAGGGCGCCGGCATCGGCCTCCGAGTAGATAGCGATGGAGCGAATACCCAGGTCGCGGGCGGTGCGGGCGATACGGACGGCGATCTCGCCGCGGTTAGCAATAAGGACTGCAGAAATCATGATTATCCTTCAGTGTGTTTAAGCGAGTTCAAAGCGGACCGTGGCTCCCGAGGGGAGCTGCGCGGCGATGTCGATGTCTTCTTCCAATACGGTGGCGATGACCGGATAGCCGCCGGTGACGGCGTGGTCCCGGAGGAAAATCACGGGCTCGCCGCTGGGCGGTACCTGGACCGAGCCAGCCACCATGCCCTCCGAGGGAAGCTCTCCCTCCCGGGAGCGCTCCAGGCCACTATCATCCGAAGGGCCGAGAAGCCGCACGCCCACGCGGTTGGACTGCGGGGTGACGGTCCACTCGGTGGTGAGGAAGGCATTGATGCTGTCCGGGGTGAACCAGTCATCGCGGGGGCCGAGCACGCAGCGCAGCACGCCGGAGGTCTGGCCCTGGCGGCCCTGGCTCACGCGCAGCGGGTTGGCCAGCTGGCCGTCCGTCATGGCGGTGGAGCGAGGCAGAACGCCGATGACGTCGCCCTGCTGCACCGGGGAGGGGCCCAGCCCGGAGAGCACGTCCGTGGAGGCGGAGCCCAGCTCCGCGTCCGCCACGATGCCGCCGCGGATGGCGATGTAGTTGCGCAGGCCAATCTGCGCCGGCTCCACCGTCACCGTGGAGCCGGCCGTCACCAGCACCGGGCGGGCCAGGTGGACCGGCATATCACCCAGCAGCACGCGGGACTGGGCGCCGGTGACGCACATGACGGCGTCGGTCAGCGCGCGCAGCGTGATGCCGCCGATGTTTTCTAGCACCGTCGCCCCGCGCGGGTTGCCCACCGCCACGTTTGCGGTGGCCGCCGCCGCCAAGTCCGCCGCGCCCGAGGGGGTCACGCCCAGGTTGCCGCGGCCGGGGCGGCCCTGGTCCTGGAAGAGGGTGAGCAGGCCGGCGTCGAGGACCTCCATGCGCGGCAGGCGCGCCGGGGTACGGCGGGCCTCGAGGTTGGTGGACACGAAGTCCGGCAAGGAGCTCACGGCGCGGTAGCGCACGCGGTCGCCCGGCTGGACCAGCGCGGGCGGCTGGGCGTCGGACTCCCACATCGGGGTTGTGGTGGTGCCCAGCAGCTGCCAGCCGCCGGGGGAGACGCGCGGGTAGACCGCGGAGAACCCGCCGGCAATGCCCACCGCGCCCGCCGGGACCGCGGTGCGGGGAGTGGCACGGCGCTCAATGTTGAAGTTCTGCGCCGGGTCCGCCGGGGTGCAATAGGTAAAACCCGGGGCGAAGCCGCCGAAGGCCGCGAGCCATTCGGTGGAGGTGTGCCAGTCAATGAGTCCCTCGCGGGACATGCCCATGAGTTCTGCGGCTTCCTCGAGATCTTCGCCGTCGTACAGCACGTCGATCTCCACCAGACGCGGGTCGTCGCCGGCCTGGGCGCTGGGGTGGAAGTCCTCCAAGCGCTCCGCGGCCGCGGCGGCGGAGTTCGGCGTGGCGAAGGTGAGCAGCAGGGTCGTGGCGGCGGCGATGGCGTCCACCTGGTCCTTGAGCGGGTGGGCGTCCAGCGCGGAGTGCCACGCCATGACCTGGGACAAATCTTCCAGCTCAATGAGCAGCGCGCGGGTTCCTACGGGGTGAATGCGCATTAGATGACGCTCCGAATCTCGATGCCGCGAGCCTTAAGCTCATCCACCACGCCGCGCAGCAGGGCCACCGCGCCGGGGGAGTCGCCGTGCGTGCACACCGACTGCGCATCCACGTTGAGCACGGTGCCGTCGAGGGCGGTGATGGCGCCGGTTTCGGCGACGTCGAGCACGCGCTTGACGACGTCTTTCTCATCCCCCATCACCGCATTCGGCTCCCGGCGAGAGACGAGCGTGCCATCGGGGTTGTAGTTGCGGTCCGCGAAGGCCTCGCGGATGACGGTGAGCCCCTTCTTTTCTGCGATGTCCACGGCCACGCCGCCCGGCAGGAGCATGACCGGCAGGTCGCCGAAGGCCTTGATGCCGTCGATGACGGCGTGGGCCTGGGCCTCGTGGTGGACGATGGCGTTGTACATCGCGCCGTGCGGCTTGACGTAGGCCACCTGCGTGCCGTTGGCCTGGGCCAGGGCCTGGAGGGCGCCGATTTGGTACGTGACTTCGTCGGCCAGCTCGGCAGGGTTGTAGTCGATGAAGCGGCGGCCGAAGGCGGCGGGGTCGTTGTAGCCCACGTGCGCGCCGACGGTCACGCCTGCCGCGGCCGCTGCCTGGAGCGTGCCGGCAATCGAGTGCGGGTCGCCGGCGTGGAAGCCGGTGGCCACGTTGGCGGAGGACACCAGCTGCAGCATGGCGGCGTCGTCCGCCACGGGGTTGCCCGCGGTGGTCTCACCCAGGTCGGCGTTGAGGTCTATGCGTAGCGCGCTCACGGTCTCGTCCCCTTCAGGAAATTGTTGAACAATCTGGCGGGGTTTAGTGTAGCCCGCGTCACGTGGCTTTGTGAAGTGGGTCCACCCCCTACGGTTCGTGTGAGCGAACTGCCCTGGTGGCGCCCGGGGTGCTCCGGCAACCCTCGTGGGTGAAACGCAACATATCTCGATTCAAATATGAGACAATTCACACCACGTCAATTGTTTCAAGGAGAATTCATGATGTGGACAAGGGTGGGCGCAAGTCTTGCGGTAATGGGAACGGTGGCCGGGCTGGCGGCATGCGGCAGTGATGGATCCAGCAGCGCCTCGGGCTCTGAACTCATCAACACCAACTCGACCGAGCCGCAGAAGCCGCTCATCCCGGCCGATACCAGCGACGTCCCAGGCGCGACGCTCATCGACCTCATCTACTCCGGGCTGGTCTACTTCGACGAAAACGGCGAGGTACACAATGACCAAGCGGAGAAGATTGAGAAGACCGATGACGTGACCTACAAGGTGACGATCAAGGGCGACGCGGTGTTTTCTGATGGCACGCCCGTGCGCGCGCAGGACTACGTCAACACGTGGAACAACGCGGTGAAAAACAGCATGATTTCTGCCTACTTCTTCGAGCCCATCAAGGGCTATGAGGAGGGTGCGAAGAATATGGAGGGGCTTACCGTCAATGATGACAAGACCTTCACCATCGAGTTGACGGAGCCTACCGCGGACTTTGAAACGCGCCTGGGCTATTCGGTGTTCTTCCCCATGCAGGAGGCCGCTTTCGATGACCTGGATTCCTACGGTCAGAAGCCGGTGGGCAGTGGCCCTTACAAGCTGCAGGAATGGAACCACAACCAGAACGCGGTCCTGGTCCCCAATGAGCACTACACCGGGGACCGCAAGGCGCAGAACGACGGCCTGAACTTCGTCTTCTACGCGGATGCCAGCGCGGCCTACGCGGACCTTCTCTCCGGGAACCTGGATGTGCTGGAGTCGATCCCGTCCTCGGCCCTGGCCAACTTTGAGACCGACCTGGGGGAGCGGGCGGTCAACGAGCCCGCGGCCATCTTCCAGTCCATCACCATCCCGGAGGGGGATAAGAACTTCCGCGGGGAGGCGGGTGCCTTGCGCCGCCAGGCTCTGTCCATGGCCATTGACCGCGAGGAGATTACGGACACCATCTTCCAGGGCACGAATACGCCGGCGGTGGACTTTACCTCGCCCGTTGTCAACGACGGCGCAACGGACATCCCTGGCCATGAGGTGCTGGACTACAACCCGGAGAAGGCTCGGGAGCTGTGGGCGAAGGCGGAGAAGATGCAGCCCTTCGAGGGGCCGTTCACCGTGGCCTATAACTCCGACGGCAGCCACAAGGAGTGGGTCGACGCGGTGGTGAATTTCATCCGCAACACCCTCGACATTGACGCCCAGCCGGCGCCGTACCCGGATTTCAAGTCCCTGCGCGACGAGGTAACGGGCAAGACCATTACCGGCGCGTTCCGTACCGGGTGGCAGTCGGTGTACCCGTCGCCGTCGAGCTTCCTGGAGCCGCTGTACGCGACGGGTGCCGCGACTAACGACGCCGCTTATGCCAACCCCGAGTTCGACGCGTTGCTCAAGGAGGCTGCCGCAGCGCCCAACGACGCCGAAGCGGTGGCGAAGGTCAACGAGGCCCAGGCGGTGCTCATGGAGGACCTCCCCGCGATTCCGCTGTGGTACACCAATTCCACCGGTGGCTACTCCGAGCGCGTGGATAACGTGACCTTCACGTGGAAGTCGAAGCCGCTGTATTACAAGGTCACGCTGAAGTAACGCGCCGCGAGCAGCAGAAAACAGCAACGCGCTCCTTGCCCCACAACCGGGGCGAGGAGCGCTGTAGTGCTTCTTAGAGCGAACTCTTAGAAGAGCTGCTTGCGGCGAGCGACGACGGCGCCAGCTGCCAGCATGGCGGCGATAGCGAGTGCGGCGAGGCCGCGAGCCACGGTGTTGGAGCCGGTCTCAGCGGAGATACCGCGGTTTGCTACCTGCGGCTCCTGGGCTGCGTCGGCAGCGGCCTGACCCTGGGCAACCTTGCCGCCCTGGGCGATGACCTCATCGTGGTTGTCCTTGAGGAGCTGCTCGGACTCGGCCTTCTCCTCAGCGGACAGCTCGGACTTCTGGGCAGCCTCTTCGGACTTGACGTAGGTCTTGCCATCCTTGGCCAGGTACCAGGTCACGCCACCGATAACGAGGGCGGCCGGCAGAGCCAGCCAGGCCAGCTGCTTCTTGTCGAACTCGGAGGTGGGCTCGCCGTTGAGCGGGTAGTCAACGGAAGACGGTGCGGTGGACTCGCCCGTGGAGGCCATGTCTACATCCGGTGCGAGCACGCTGGTGGTGGTCGGAGCGGTCTCGGTCTCGGTGGTCTCCTCGCTAGCCGGTGCGTCAGCAGGCTCCTCGCCTGCCTGCTGCTCCTGGAGGCGCTCCCAGGCAGCCTGTGCCTGGTCTGCGGTCAGGGTGGTGGCACCGAGCGGGTTCGTGCTCTTGTACTTGCCGTCGGCCTGCTTCTGGTAGGTCACGCCATCGAGCTCGAACTCGGCCGGGGCCGGGATCTGTGCGGAGGCAACGGCGGTGCCGCCGAGTGCGAGTGCGCCGGACAGAGCGGCGGCGGTCAGGGTGCGGGTCATGCGCTTCATAGGGAAAACTCCTTGTAGTTCTGCGAGAGGAACGCGTCGACGCCAATCACACTAGTCCCAACTTTCACATTGGTTACAGAGGTTGGCGGGGTGATTTCCGCGATAAGTTCCAGTGATTCCCACTGATAGACGCGTTAAAAGGCATAAGTTTGTATAGATAACAGCAGGTGTGGGGTGCTAAATACGCACGGAGGCGGACACCGTGTCCGCCGGTTTAAGAAAATCTCCCCGGGCTGGCTCGTGGCGGAAAGTTCACCCCCGCTTGGGGTTATAACATTGCTGGTCGTGGTGTGAGAGGGGGGATGCGTGGGGAGCTACGAGGCCTGCTCGGGAGCTGTTGCTACGCCGTCGAACTGCCAGCCCACCACGGCATTGCGCACCGCGGCCGCAAGCAAGTTCGCAGGCTGGATGCAGCTGATGGTGAGCAGCCGTCCCGGCATCGGGCCCTCGCCCCAGATGCTGGAGTCTTGCTCCAGGCCGTCCTTGGACGGATCGTGCAGGTCCGTCGCGGTGTAGACCAGCCACTCATCGCCGGAGTTCTCCGTACGCAGGTAGAGCTTGTCTCCGATGGAGACCTTGTGTTCGTTTGCGCGGCCATCGTAGAGGTTGTTAAACACCGCCGGCACGCCCGCACCCGTGTGGCCGGCGATGACCACGATGTCTGGGGAGTCTGTTCCCGGCAACGCGTAGGGCTTGCCCTCAGCGGTATAGGTGCAGGCCTCACGCATGGAGTCGGGATTGATCTTGTCGTCCTTGACGCGGCACGAGCCGTCCTCGAAGCCCGCGCGCACATCGATGGAGGGGATGGAGATCTCCACTGCGGGCGAGGGCTCGATGACCGCGGCGGGTTCGGCGGCGACCTCCGTGGGCGGCGGGGGCGTGGGCGACTCGGAGCCTGTGGTGAGGCCTACGGCAGCGGCGATGCCGAGGACGGCCACCGCCAGGATGGCTGCGAGCGTCAGGCCGCGGCGGCGGGCAGGCGTGCGCTGGGCTGGCTGAGTCGACGGGCGCGTGCGTTGCGGCCGGGGTGGTGTAGGACGCTGGGCGGCGGTGCGCGGTGGGGTGCGGCGCTGCGGGACAGGCGCTTGCCGACGCCGCCCCGCTCCCACCCGCCGACGAGCGCGCTCGGCTCGAAGATCGATGCGGATTCCCTCTTCTGGCAAGCGGTAGCTATCGCGCTGCGCCGAATAACGAGAATCCATGGTGAGCTCCTGAGACAAAGAATCCTTAAGAGACTTACAGTACTACTTGATTACTCGACCTTCTCTGTCGCAGCCAGCTGGTAGCGCAGCGCGTAGGTGATAAGCCAGTGGGTGGACATGAAGTCGCCGTCGGTAAGCTGCGGCTCCGCGCTCGCTGCCAGGCGTGCGGCGTGCTCGTGTACGTTGCTGCCGAAGTACTCGGCAAGTTCCGTGAGCATCCACGCGCGCGAGAGCGCCAAGCCGAACAGGTGGGCCAGGCGGCCATCGGTGGGATCGCGGACCTCGGGCACCTGGGTAAGGAAGTCCAGCGCCGCGGCGCGGTCTGGGAGGAAGCCGTCGAGCCAGCGCTCAAAGTCTGAGCCTTCAGACCCGCTGGGCAGCACGCGCGACATGAGGAGTGCCTCCGACAGGCCATTGGACAGGAAGTCGTGGCCGGAGAGCTCCCAGTGGATGGGGTAGTTGCGGTCGCTGCCAAACATCCGCAACGCCGCCGCGCGCGCCGATTCTGCCAGGCCGGAATACTCCAGCTTCTCGGCCGCTTCCAGGAGGAGGAAGAGGTTGAAGGCGGTATTGGCGTGCATGCCGTGGCGAATGGGCTGGCTGAGCGTGGAGAGCCAGGACTGGCAGTGGCCGGCGCTCAGCTCCGCCAGCGTGAGCAGCGGCTCCGTCGGGCGGGCTGCGGCCAGCTGCATCAGCCAGGCGCGGCCATAGGGCATCTCGTAGCCCGGGTGGGAAGTGAGATAGTCCTGTTCCACCGCCAGGGCAGTGGGGCTCAGGCGCTGGTTGAGGACGGTGGTGAGGGCCGGTGGGACGTCGTCAAGCAATGCATCAAGCAGCACACCCGAATACTGCATGTGGACGCTGGAGTGCCAATCGAAGCTGGGGTGGAGCTCACGCGGGCGCACGACGCAATCGGCGGCGGAGGAGCTGGTGTGGTGCATCGCGGCGGGAAACTCGCGCTCCAGCACGTCGACGATTGCCTCCGCCCAGGCGGGGAAAGCGTGGGCGAAAGGCTGAGGTGAGTCCGTGCGGTCCGTGTGAGCCATGCAACTAGTATGTCAAAGCCATTGTGCCCGTACAGTGGCTTTGCGGGAGTGAAGCGTTCTCAACGCTCTAAGCGCTCTAATCGCGCAGTATCTTCTCCATGACCTTGCCCTTGGCTAGCTCGTCAACAAGCTTGTCCATGTAGCGGATGTTCTGCATGAGCGGATCTTCGATGTCCTGCACCTTGTACCCGCAAATGCTGCCGGTAATGAGTGAGCGGGACGGGTTCAGTGCTGGGGCTTGGGCGAAGAACTCCTCGAGGCTGACCTTGTCTTCGCGAACGCGGTTGAGTTCCTCTACTGAGTAGCCGGTGAGCCACGTGATGACCGTGTGGAGCTCATCAACGGTTCTGTCCTTGCGCTCCACCTTGGTGACGTAGTGCGGGTAAATATCAGCAAAAGGAACAGAGAAAATACGGTGGGACATGGGGCGCAGTATATCCGTGACCGCTGGTTTAACCGTGCCACAGGGCCGAGATGGGCATTGCCCAGAGGCTTTCACCCATCGGTAGGACGTCTTTGCCTGTATACAAGACGATTCCTGCACGGAAGGAAGAGCCTGCAACTTGTTTAAGATAGCGCAGTCCGGCAAAGTCCTTCGACTGAATTGACATAGCAGCTTTGACCTCGACGCCGACAATGTCACGGGATCGTGATTCCAGTACGAGGTCAACTTCTTTTCCAGTGGAAGTACGAAAGTGGAAGAGGCGATAGTCAATGGATGACCAAGCTTTCTGCTTGAGAAGCTCGTTGGCGACAAAAGCTTCGGAGATGCCTCCGGTAAGCGCGCTGGAGATATTCATCTCTAATGCTTGCGGATCGAGCCCGGCCAGGCTTGAGGCAAGTGCTGTATCCGAAAGAAAAACCTTGGGTTTAGAAGTCGCTCGCTTTTCAAGGTTGGTACCCCATGATGGCAACTGGTTAAGCAAAAAGACATTGCTCAGTGCAGTCACATAAGTAGGGACCGAGCGCTGGGGAATATCGAGCGCGCGGCCAATGCGCGCCGCTACAAGCTCAGCAGTTCCTTGTGCAGCGAACTTGTTAAGAAGGTTCTGCAAGCGGTCGGGGAACTGAATTCCGTATAGCTCGGCAGCGTCTTTCGACAAGACGCGCTCAACGTAGGCGTCGAACCAACGGTGCTGTCGCCGCCGACTTGTGTCTCTTAGCCCTGGGAAACTGGGGGTGCAGAAGAGCTGAAAATAGTCATTTCGAGAAGGCGTAGATGTGGGATTCACGCCTGCTTCCTTCAATGACCACACTCGACCTGCAAAGTCGTCGTGGATGCCCAAACGTTCGCCCACACTAAGGCCGTGGAGGCGGATTGTTTCCGCGCGACCAGCGAGAGATTCTTCAGCTCCTGTGAGGCTGAGGAGATTGGAGGACCCAGTGAGAATAAAACGACCTGGCCGTCGATCTTCTTCGAGGGCGCCTTTGATCGCACGAAAGAGTTCAGGTGCGCGCTGTATTTCATCAATGGCTAGTGTCCCCTTGGGGAGCTGTCTGACGAACCCGTCTGGGTCCGCTTTAGCTGACGCGAGAGAAGCGCTCTCATCAAGGTTAAAGAACCTATGCTCTCTGTTTCCGAGTAATTGATGAACGAGAGTGCTCTTTCCCACTTGGCGTGCGCCAGAAATGGTCAGCACGGGGGTATCGGATAGGATTTCCTCGGCCAATCCTCGTGCGTTTCTGTGTAGGAAAGTATCGGTCATGGCGGTAAATCTACCTGCAAATTTGCGGTTTTGCAAGGGCTTCGTTGCCGTTCTGCAATGATCTCGCTGCTGTTCTGCAAGCCCTCCATTGCCGTTCTGCAATGCTCTCGTTGCCATTTGATCAGGCTGGAAACGCCGAAAAGAGGGCACCCGCAGACGCCGTGAAGCGTTCTGTGAGTGCCCTCTGTGTGGGGGGCTGGGGGAGGAGAGCTAGTTCCAGACGGGGGCGTCGGAAAGCTGCAGCTCCGAGTAGCGCGCCTCCGGCACGGTGGCGGAGTAGGGCTGGCCCTGAGTCTCCCAGGTGAGGTCCTGGGTGCAGCGCACGTCCTGGCCGTCGGTGTCCAGCATGGTAAAGCCCCACACCAGCTTGCCCTGGGAGTTCGCCGGCAGCTCGTAGGGGCCGACCTCCTGGTTGAGCTTCCAGTGCTGCTCGTTTACGTAGGTGAAACCGTAGGTCTGGGTGAGCACCTTGGCCAGCTCGCCCTCGCCCTTGAGCGACCCAGAGACCTCGATGGTCTGGGTGCGGGACTGAGTGACGGTGTGGCTGACCGGGACCGGCTCGGCGTTGCGGTTAGCCACGCTGGTGGCGTCGGTCTGCTTGAACCAGCGGCGGGTAGCGGTGACGTAGGTGCCGTTCTCACCAGGCGTCGAGCAGCGCGTGCCCGGCTTGTGGTCCTCGTTCCAGCGCTGCGGCAGCTCGAAGTCCCCGCCGAAATCCGCGGCGTGGGCAACGGGGGCGGCCGCCAGCAAGCTCAGTGCGGCGAAGGTGCTCGCGATGGACTTCTTCAGCACGCCTTAGCCCCAATCGTTGTTATCGCGCGTGGAGACCTCGATGTGGCGCTCCTTCGGCAGGGTAGCGGTGAAGGTGCCGCCGTTGGCCTGCCAGGTGTTATCGGAACCGCAGATGGTCTTCTGGCCCTCGAAGTCGGAGACGACCCAGCCGGCGCGCAGCACGGCGGTCTTGCCCGGTGCGATGTTGTACGGGCCGACCTGCTCGCCCACCTCGTAGGACTGGGAATCGGTGTAGCTGGAGGAGAAGGTGAAGTTGATGAGGTCCATCAGCTTGAAGTCCACACCGGCGGACACGTTCCAGGTCTTGGTCTTGGTCTCCGTGATGGAGCGGGTGACCGGCAGCGGCTCGTCGTTGTAGTTGGACACAGTCCAGGAACCAGCAGAACCGTCGAAGTAGGTGCGCTTGATCTTCACGGTCTGGCCGGTATCGCCCGGGTTGGCGCAGTGCTCGCCGATGGTCGTCGGGTTGGCCGGGCCCAGGTCGCGCGCCGGCAGGGCGTTGGCAGCCGGGGCGAAGAGGATGCCGGACGCAACGGCGAGAGCGGCGGTGGCGGACGCAATCTTGGTGGTGAACATGGTGTCTTCTCCTTGAAAAGTGTGGGTGGTGATTAGTAGATGGTCTGGGTGGCTACGGGCAGCTCGCGGTAGTCATCCGGGGTGACGTCCTCGGTGCGCGTGGAGCCGTCCTTGCCCGTGATGGTGGCCTCCGCCCAGAAGCCGCTGGGAGCGGTGGTCTGCTTGTAGTTGGAGGTCAGGCTGTACTTGCCGTCCTTGCCGCAGTGAATCTCGCGGTAGTTGATGCGGGTCATGGTGGTGCCGTACTCCACTCGCACGCGCTCACCCGGGGCGAGGTTGATGTGCTTGAGCTCGGTGCCCACTGGCATGTAGGCGCGCTTGACCGCACCGACGGACTCCAGCCAGCCCTTCGGGATATCGCCGCGGTTGCCCTGCCAGTTGGTGTACGGCGCGTGCTCCGCGCCGACGACGAAGTCCGTGACCGGCGCGTACTCGTAATCACCCTTGGACCAGTTGAGGAAGTCGGTGGAGTAGCCCGGCTTGCGGAAGGTGGGGGTTACCGCGGTGATGTCCAGCGGGTACCAGGAGCTATCGCGGCCCTCGCAGGTCTCGCCCTCCTTGGGCCAGGAGGGATCACGCTGCAGGTCCTCAGAGGGCTGCATGACCTCGTCCTTCTTCGGGTCCGCAATCTTCTCCAGGCTGGGGCCGGAAACGGAGGTGTAGTTGCCCTCTACCGGCTTGGAGTTCGCACCCGGGGAGCGGGACGGGATTTCCATGGCCAGGTCAGAGATGGAGCCGTCTGCCTTGATGATGTAGGCAAAGGCGTAGCGCTCCGCCGGGCCCTTGCCGCGGATGACGTTGGCGCCCGGCATGTTCTCCACGCGGTCGTCGTTGCAGCCGACGAACATAGAGATGAAGTCCTTTTCCACCACGCCATATTCCACGCGGAAGGACTCGCCCGGCTTGAGGGTAACGGGGCCAAAGGTCTCCTTATCGTGCCAGCCGTTGCTCATCTTCAGGCCGATATCGGACTTAGCGGTGGTGTCCCAGCCAGAAGGCATGGCGGCCTTGGAGTTGGCCTCAATCTTGTGGTTGGTGCCCGTCTCCACGGAGGCGGTGTATGGCACCTCCTGGTTGGTGGTGTTCTTAAACTGCAGGGTGCCGTCGCTCAAGTAGCGGCGACCCGTCTCCGCAAAGTGCCACTCCGGGGTATCCGACTTTTCACCGGTGAGGCTGCAGCTCTTGTAGAGGTTCGTGATGGGGTAGGCCTGCGGCATGGGCGGAACGTTGGCCGCCTGCGCCACCGGCGCGAGGAACGCTGCCGCAGCCACCGTGGCGGCCAGCGGCGCGAGCGCGCGTACTCCCTTGATGTGCACCTGTATACCGTCCTTAAAGAAAGTTTAATAATGGTTGGTAACTTCTTGAATCCTGGGATAATCCTAGGTCCCGGGGTGGCGCAGTATCAACGTTGTTGAAAAAATAATTTTCACAACCGCAAGAAAGTTAGCGATGTTAATGGGCACCCGTCCAGCCCTTTGATCTTTCGTGCACCAACTATTGATTGACCCCGTGTGGAGGTGGTTGTATCTGGTGTGCTGATGGGTAAAGAGCTGGCAATAGCCTGAAAGGCGGGCGCGTCCGTTTCGGAGGCGCCCGAACTAGTTTCCCCGATTTCCTCCCCCGTGGTGAAACCCCCGCCGCGACTGTCGACGTGTCACGGTGTGTCAAGCTTGGACGCGCCTTCCCCAGAGTCCCCGCCCTCCCGCGGCACTCAGGGGGAGGGGACTGTCGAACCTGCGTTCTTAGAACAGGTCCCAGATGGTGATGCCCAGGATGATGGAGCCCAGGACGAAGACGAAGTAGTTCCACGGATCTCCGCGGAACTTCTTGTACTCCTTGACGCGGTGGAACATGTACACCGGCAGCAGGAAGATGAGGACAGCATCGAATACGCCGCCCACCACGTAGATGAGGTTGAGGATCGGCGGGTTGAATACCGAGACCAGCGTGCCAGTGATGAAGATGAACGTGTAGACCACGGCCAGCAGCGTGCGGCGGTTGAGGCGGTTCGCCGTGCGCGGCGCCAGGAGGCGCACCATGTAGGCGGTGCCTTCCTCCGCGCCCAGCATGGTGCCGAAGTAGGACGTGACGATGGCGAAGATGACGATGAGGGGAGCCAGCCACGCCAGAACTTGCACGCCGGTGACGTTGGCGAAGTAGGACAGGACCGGGATGTTCTGCTCGGAGGCTTCCTGCATTCCGTCGGCGCCCAGGGCCAGTACGCAGGACCACACGAAGAACATGGTGAAGATGACCAGCAGTGCGGCGGTGTAGAGCTCGATGCGGGACACGCGCTTTTCGGTCTTCTCCCCGTAGGTGGGCTGCATGTCCACGGACATCTGCGACAGGGCCGCCATGTGGGAGAAGGAAAACGCCAGGACCGGCAAGATGAGCACCGCACCGAGCAGCACGTAGGGCCAGCTGCCGTCCTCATACTTCACGTCCACGAAGGCCTGGAGATCCCACTGCGGGATGAGGTAAATCGAGGTCGCAGCCAAGGAAATGATGAGGGGATAGACCAGCACCTGCGCCAGCCACAGCATGGGCTTGCGGCCGACGGCGAAGATGCCGGTGAGAATGCCCACGCACAGCACGGAGAGAACCCAACGGTTCACGGAGGGGCCGTGAAGTTGGTTCACAATGAAGCTGTCGATGGCGTTGGTCAACGAGATGGCGTAGATAAACACCGTGGGAACATTCGCCAGCGAATACATCAGCGCCACGAATAGGCCGGTATTGCGCCCCAGGTACTTGCGTACCAACTCCAGGATGTCCAGTCCATAGTCCTGGCGGGGTGCTCCCGCGACGATGCGCGCGTAGGTGCGGTGGGAAAAATACACCAGAGGGAAAATTATCACCGTGGCGAAGGCCAGCGGCCAGAAGCCGAAGGAGCCCGCCTGCAACGGCAAGAACAGGATTCCGGCGCCCATGGCGGTGCCGAAAAGGGCGAGCACCCAGCTCAGTGCGGTGCCCTCGGACTTGGCGGGGGCGCCTGGGCTGGGGGCGCCGTCGGCAGTCTCGGAGTATGGCACGGCGTCTTCATTGGAAGTAGTCATTAATATTATTCTCTAGTAGTCAATGGCATCACGGATAATCGGGCAGGTCATGCAGTGTCCACCACCGCGTCCGCGGCCCAGTTCCGCAGAGCCAATCTCTACTACCTCCACGCCCGCAGCCCTCAGCTTCTGGTTGGTGTGCTTGTTGCGGTCATAGGCCACCACCACGCCCGGCTCAATGGCCACCACGTTGTTGGCGTCATCCCATTGCTCGCGGGCGGCGGTGTAGGGGTCACCACCGGTCTCCACCACGTGGAAGCTGCCGATGCCGAGTGCCTTGGCGACGACGTCGAGGAAAGGCTCGGTGGGCAGTTCGACGTCGAAAGGCGCCGTGCTCGTGGCCGGATGCAGGACAATCGGCCGAATCGTATCCACCACCTTGGGGTAGGCGGTGACTTTGTCCGCGTCCAGGAAGGTAAAGACGGTATCCAGGTGCATCGACGCGCGGTCTTCAGCCATGGCGGCGATGATGATCTTGCTGGCCGCGCCTTCCTCGAACAGGCGCATGGCCAGCTGGCTCACGCCCTGCCATGTGGTGCGCTCGCCCATGCCGACCAGGACGATGCCCTTGCCTATCGGCATGATGTCACCGCCCTCGAGCGCCGCCAGGCCCGGATCCTCATCCGTGTTGCCGTACCAGAACTTAAAGTCCGCTTCCGCAAACCGCGGGTGGTAGTTGTAGATGGCCCGGGTGAGCAGGGTTTCCTGGTGGCGGGCGGGAAGGCGCATGGGGTTGAGTGTCACCCCACCGTAGATCCACGCGGAGTTGTCCCGGGAGAACTGCGTATTGGGCAGCGGGCGCAGCGCGAACTCCGACGGTCCGCTTACCTCCCGCATCGCGTCGATGATGCCGTGGCCTAGCCCCTTCGGGATTTCGGCGAAGGGAACCCCGCCAATGAGAAGCTCCGCCAGGCGCGCGGTGGGCATCTCCTCAAACCAGTGGCGCAGCTCGCCGCCCACGCCCACGCCGACGTTCTTGTCCAACAGCTTGAAGTCCAAGATAAAGTCGCGCCCAGCCGGGGTGTCCAGCGTCTCCTCCAGCAGCGTGTGCATCTCCAGCACCTCGACACCGTAGCTGCGCAGCTTGCCGACGAATTCCTCGTGGTGCCGCTTGGCCTCGTCGACCCACATGACGTCGTCGAAAAGCAGTGCTTCACAATTGCTGGGAGTCAGCCGCTCGTGCGCCAGTCCCGGTGCGCACACCATGACTTGGCGGAGCGTGCCCGCCTCGGACCAGACGCCCAATGGAGGAGTTGTCATCTGAGTGAACCTCTCTGTGCTCGGTGGACACCGCCCAGCATCGCGGTGAACCGCGCCACCGAACGGTGATTAGTGTGAGTTAGACGACAACACTATGGCGGGATGGGGCCATTTTCAAACAACCATCTCCCGCGAAAGTCCCTGTGCACGCGGGTTTTACAGAGCGGTGCATAGTATTACGGAAAGTTATTCATCCTCTAGGCCGGGCAACTGGACCTTCGGGGTGTGCGTACCTTTGCCTAGGGGAAATGCCTTTTATGTGGGGAGATGCTCTGTCTGAAGAGGTGGGGTGCAGGCTTCGGGGTGTGTGAATAAGTTGAGGGGCGGTGGAAAACCTGCGCGGAAATTAGAAATACCTAATATGGGGGTGGTTGGGGCGCTCCTAAAACGCTTCACAGCGAGGAAGGTTCCTAGGAGGCTTCAGTGGCCGATTCCCCAAATGTGCTCACCATGGAGATGGGGGAAGGGTTGCCACGCACAGTGGTAACGGTGAAATTTGCCATGTCGGATAGGTAGCGGTCGTCTGAAGCTTCGATCGGCGTTCCGTCGAGCGTGAAGGCGTGGCGGCGGACTCGCAACAGTGGGGTGCCCGGCTCTACGTCAAGAAGCTCCGCATCTTCCTTTGTGGCGGGAACGGCGTCGATGGTGCGGGTTGCATAGGAAATGTCTACGCCAGAGTTGATGAGCTGTTGGTATATGGAGCCGGAATCTGTGTCGAACATGAGCACGTGTTGCCCAGCGTCCAGCGTGTAGTTAAGGCGCTCCACCATGGCTGGCTTTCCGTCCATGAGGCGCAGGCGGAATACCGAGACTATGTGATCTGAGGTGGAGATATTAAGCCGGGCGGCGAGTTCTGGGTCGGCGCGGCGCTTGGTTACCCACTGGGTTTGCTGGCCGGGTTCGACACCTGAATTGTGGCACCACTGGGAGAAAGAAATGACACCGTCGAAGGACTGTGTTGGCACAGTGTCGAGTACGCGCGAGCGGCGACCTTGTCCAGAGGAGATGAGGCCTTCGTTGCGGAGGGTTGCTATGGCTTGGCGGATGGTGCCGCGTGCGCAATCGAATTGACGGCAGAGTTCCGCCTCAGACGGGATGGCCTCGCCTGGGGGGAGCTCCCCTTCGCGGATCTGTTGGCGGAGGTGTGCTGCGATTTCTTGGTGCTGCTGCCGTCGAGCCACTGGTATGGATAAGCCTTCCTGGTGCCGGAGTGGGCGCCGCCGAGGTTTTCTGTGGTGCTTCTGGATAATATAGCAGGGTCTAGGCTATGAAGGTTGCGAGAAGGTTAATCTTTGGCAAACCTGTCTAGTCAAGAATGGACAACGTGATGTACAGCTGGGCACAATAAGCCTTATGAAGACGGATTTGATTGTTGTTGGTGGCGGGATTCTTGGCCTTGCCACTGCGTTTCTTGCACATGAACAAGGCTTGACTGTACGGGTAATTGACCGCTCAGAGCGGCCAGTGGGCTCATCGATCATGAACTTTGGACATGCCTGCTTCACTGGACAGGCTGATGCGGTCATGGATACCGTGTGGAGCTCACGGGAGGGCTGGATTCGCGCAGCTGAGGCTACGGGGCTGTGGGCTGCGCAGTCTGGGACCTATGTCCCAGCTATGACAGACACGGAACTCAAAGTGTTGGAAGAGTTTGCTCAGCATCGTGGTGAGGAACAGGTTCAACTTGTAGATGGCGCTCAAGTGGGGCAGGGGATTGGTAACCCAAACCTCGATGCGCTCGGGGGAGCTATTCTTCCGCTGGACATGCGCGTCAATCCTCGGGAGGCTGCACCGCGCTTAGCTGCGTGGTTGGAAGAAAAAGGGGTGTCGTTTCAGTGGCGCCATGAGGTAAAAGAGGTGGCAGGTGGGACCGTCGTCACCAATCGCGGCAACTTCTCTGCGGAGCGCGTTATCTGCTGCCCAAACTTCTTCCTGACCCAGCTCTTTCCAGACTTGGCAGACAAGTATGAGCTGCGAGTCTGCTCTCTGGTCATGGCCCTTATTGAGCGTCCGGAACGGATCGCGCGTGAGCTGGCGATGTTTACGGGAATGTCGCTGGCACGTTACGACGGTTTTGCCGCCATGCCTTCGGTGCCGCTGCTTAAAGAAGAGCTTGCGGAACGTGAACCCGGGCTTGTTGGCTGTGTGGCAAACCTCATGGTGACGGGCATTGAGGAGAGGCTCTTTGTGGGCGATTCACACGAATACGATCTCTCTCCGGAACCATTCATGGATCAAGAAATTGCGGAGCTGCTGATTGACCGTGCCGGTGGATACCTAGGTCTAGCTAAGCCACGTGTCATTCAGCGTTGGCAGGGGCGGTACTCCGATTCTCCGAAGACCAACTTGATCCTTGAGCGCCCAGACGAACAAACGACGGTTGCGGTGGTGACCTCAGGAATTGGAATGACCATGTCCTTTGGTGTGGCCGATTTGGCGCTTCGTGGTGGTAGCGGCGAAGCCTTCGTATGTTAACCGCAGGTTACTTGTATATGAATTATTTCAACTCTACTAGACAAGTGTTTGGAGGCTTTGCACAATAGTCTCCGGACACAGTTCCGCGCCCTCCGACCATTGCACTATTTCAAAGGACCATCACCATGAAGGCTTTCAAGTTCATTACCGCGGCCCTCATCGCCGCGCCACTGCTCGCATCGTGCAGCTCCTCCGATTCGGAGAGCTCTAATGACAACCAGGACACCCTGACCTTTGCTGCTGTGCCGGCAGAGTCCTCCCAATCTCTCCAGAATGACTATGAGACGGTGATTAAGCTGATTGAGAAGGAGACCGGCAAGAAGGTCGAATTCCAAAATGCTTCCGACTACGCGGCTGTCATCGAGGGGCAGCGAGCCGGCAAGATTGACATCGCCTCCTATGGCCCCTTCTCCTACGTCCTGGCCAAGGACTCTGGGGTTGCGGTCGAGCCGATTGCATCCCCTACCAATGACGAAAACGAAGACCCCTCCTACACCTCCTTGGCATACGTCAAGAAGGATTCCGACATTCAGGATCTGAAGGATTTGAAGGGCAAGAAGGTGTGCTTCGTGGATCCGGGCTCTACGTCGGGCTACCTGGTTCCGATGAAGGGACTGATGGATGCGGGTCTCGATATGAATGCCGACCTAGAGCCCATCATGGCCGGTGCACACGACTCCTCACTCATCACGCTGAACGATGGTGGCTGCGATGCTGCCTTTGCTCACGACGCTATGCTCAAGACCCTGGACAAAACTGGACAGGTCAAGGAATCCGACGTCAAGCCCATTTGGGAGTCTGAGCCGCTGACGGAAGACCCGATCGCCGTGAACACCGAGACCGTCGACTCGGAGACCGTGGACAAGATCACCACGGCGATCCGTGAGAAGGCCAACAAACCGGCCCTTGTTGAGGAAGGTATCTGTACTTCGGAAGAAGACTGCGTCCTTCCGGAGGAAATCGAGTGGGGCTACAAGAAGGTCGACAACTCCGACTTTGACGTTATCCGCGACATTTGTGAGTCCACGAAGGCTGAAGCATGCGAGGCGACTGCCTAAGACGGTAGAGCTGAATCAGTCCTGAGCTAGAAAGGGAACCGCCATGACAACCCCCGCGCTACAGCGTGAAATCGACGAACAGTACGCAGTCCAGATTCAAAACGTAACTAAGGACTTCGGCGACGGAGTTCTTGGTCTCGATGACGTCAAGCTAGGTTTCCGTACGGGAGAAATTACGGTGTTGCTCGGTCTTTCTGGCTCGGGAAAGTCCACCTTGCTGCGGCACATTAACGGTCTGCATACTCCTACCTCCGGCAACGTTCGTGTGTTGGGCCACGACGTCTCAGCCCTCAACAAGAAGGATTTGCGTCGTCTACGCAAGGACATCGGAGTAATTTTCCAGTCCTTCAACCTGGTCGGACCGATGTCTGTGCTGGAAAACGTGTGCACCGGTGCGCTGGGAAACCTCAAGGGTCCGCGCCTGTCGCTCATGATGTACCCGAAAGCCGTCAAGCAGGAGGCCCTTGAAACCCTCCAGCGCGTGGGGTTGGCTGAGCGCGCTCATCAGCGTGCTGACACGTTGTCCGGCGGGCAGCAACAGCGCGCAGCTATTGCTCGTGCACTGATGCAGCACCCAAAGATATTGCTGGCTGACGAACCGGTCGCTGCTCTTGATCCAGTTTCTTCCCAAACTGTCATCAATCTACTGGAGAAGATCTGCCGCGAAGATGGTCTCACCGTCATCTCTTCGCTGCACCAGGTTCAGCTGAGTATCGATTTCGCCGACCGCATTGTCGGTTTGCAGTCCGGGCGCGTTGGCTTCGATCGTTCCACCGAAGGAATGACGGCAGAGACCGCCAACGAAATCTACCGGTCGGTGTCGGCAGTATCGGACTCTGCTCGCGCGGATGACGATGACAAAGAGTTCGTCACGGAGGCCTAAATGTCCACCGCACTCGCAGTACAGAGAAAGATAGATAGACCGCGGCCGAGTGTCTCTCGCGTCGGTGCCTCCTGCACACTCATCGCGCTGGCGGTGCTGGGAGCCTGGTCTGTGGCCTCTATCGGCATCAACGTTGGAACGCTCATTGATTCCGCGGATAACGCAGGTGCTTTTCTATCCCGTATGGTCCCGCTGAACTTCCCGGAGTTCGGCGAACTAGTCAAACTCATCGTTGAGACCCTGTCCATCGTTTTCCTCGCCACGGCGGTGTCCGTTGTGCTCTCCATACCGCTTGCAGTGTGGGCAGCTACCCCAACTGCTCCCAACTCGGGTGTCCGATACCTTTCACGCGCGGTCATCGTATTGATGCGCTCGATTCCCGATCTTGTGCTTGCCATCATCTTTATGCGAATGTTTGGCTTGGGCGCGCTCGGCGGCATCCTGGCGATGGGCCTACATTCCATCGGCATGGTGGGCAAGCTCTACTCAGATGCCATTGAAGAGCTCGATGACGGTCCCCGCGAGGCCATCGAATCAGCTGGCGCGACTCGTGGGCAGCAGATGTGGACTGCAATCACCCAGCCACTCATGCCGCAAATTATTGCCACGGCCTTGCACCGCTTCGATATTAACCTGCGCACTTCGGTGCTGTTGGGCTATGTCGGCGTTGGCGGCTTAGGCATGGAAATCGCAAATTCGCTGCGGATGATGAACTACAAGCGCGGCATGGCACTAGCGCTCGTCGTTCTGCTGCTGTGTATTGCTGTTGAGCTGATTTCGGGAGCGCTTCGCGCAGCAATCCTGAGCCCTAGCGGCAAGACCTTATCGAAGCAGACGTGGGCGGACAGACTCTTTGCCCGCACGAAGAGTACCGCTGCACGAGACGCTGAGACGACCTCAGTTTCTCGTGGTTCAGTGGGCATCACTCCACCGTGGAGCACCGGGCGCCTCCAGCGATTCGCCGGTATCGCCCTACTCATTGCTCTCATCGTCGGCGCCAGCATCGTAGTGGAACTGTCACCGAAGCAATTCCTGGAAGGCCTAAAGTCGCTGCCTGACACCGCTGCGCTGTTCATCCCGCCGTCCGACGGAGGCATGGCAGAGGACCTGTTCCTAGCCTTGTTCGACACCTTGAAGATCGCTTTTGCTGCCACCTTCATCGGCGCCATGCTCGCACTGCCCATCGGCATCCTTGCAGCCCGTAATGTTGTTGCGAACCGCACAGTGCATGGCTTCTTCCGCATCCTCATTGTGATTGTACGAGGGATTCCGGAACTCATTCTGGCGATTATCTTCGTAGTAATTTCCGGGCTAGGTGCCGTTGCTGGCACATTGGCGCTTTCTCTGGGTGCGGTGGGACTGCTCTCCAAGCTGGTCGCAGATTCGCTGGAGGAAACCGATACTGCGGTTCAAGAGGCAATCCGTACCTCGGGCGCTAGCGAGTTCCAGATCTTCTTCTCCGCTACGCTGCGCCAGGCTGCCCCGGCCTTCGTGGCCCATACCTTGTACCTGCTGGACACCAACATTCGCTCGGCAACACTGCTCGGCGTTGTCGGTGCAGGCGGCATCGGTTTCCAACTGCTCAACGCTTCCCGCGTTAACCAGTTCGACGTGGTCACCTACATCCTCATCCTCATGGTGGCCGTGGTTCTCGTCGTAGAGCTCCTCTCCCTATGGCTGAGGAAGGCCGTGCGCTAAATCCCTCACTTTTTCACAACCAAAGCTCAAGAAGGAAATACAATGATTCAACTAGCAATTTTTGACATGGCCGGCACCACCATTGATGAACGCGACGAGGTCTATCGCATCCTCCGCGAAGCTGCAGAGCGTGAAGGTGCTAAGTTCTCAGACGAGACTTTCCAGCACTACATGGGCACTGAGAAGCACTGGGCCATCGGTAGGTTGCTTGCTGAGGGTGGTATTGACCCCACCGAGGAGATCCATGAACGCGCCTGGCAGTGGTTCCGCGACGAGCTTCACCGCTCCTACACTGCGCAGCCACCGCGTCCGCTGGATGGCATTGAGGAGCTTTTGGGCAAGCTCCATGACCGCGGCGTCAAGGTCGCGCTCACGACTGGATTCTCTCGTGAAATCGTAGACCTCATCTTGGATTCAATGGGGTGGGGTGCGGAGCTTATCGACGCTTCCGCGGCAGGCGACGAGGTCTCCGCCGGCCGTCCAGAACCCTTCCTCATTCAAGAGGTAATGAAGAAGCTGGATGTCACAGACACCGCAGCGGTCATTAGCATCGGCGATACCCGCGCTGACGTCGTTAGCGCGCAGCGCGCCGGCGTCACAAGCGTCGGTGTCCTCACCGGTCACCTCACTGAAGAGGACTTTGGTGCCCTCAACGCTGATCACATCCTGAAGTCCGCTGCCGACCTGCTTACTGTCCTGGACTAGACACCACTAGTCCAATGAATGAGTCAATGAACACCGAACCTATCAACGCCCTTGTGTGGACTGGCGGTGACCACTTTGAACTCGTGGCCTGCCCGTTCCCGCGGCTAGCCGAAGGCGAAACCCTCATCCGACTTACCACCGCCACCATCTGCGGATCGGACCGGCACACGGTGTCTGGGCGTCGCTCGCAGCCGTGCCCGTCAGTCCTGGGGCACGAAGGCGTAGGCGTCGTTCAGGAAACGAATAATCCATTGCTGGCGGAGGGACAGCGAGTGACGTTCTCAGTGACTGCGCCGTGTACGGAGTGCGATCGCTGTAGCAGTGGGCGCACCGCAAAGTGCCGGCACGTGATGAAGACAGGCCACGAGCTTTTCGACGGTGCGTGGCCGCTATCCGGTACCTATGCCACGCACATGGTGCTGCGTGCGCATCAACCGGTGGCTTTGGTGCCGCCGGAGCTTGGCGACGTCCCCGCGTCCATCGCCTCATGCGCCGGCGCCACCGTCATGGCCGCATTCGACGCTGCCCGCACTTCTGCGAACCCGATCGAAGGCAAGCGAGTATTGGTGGTGGGGCTAGGAATGCTTGGTCTCATCGCGGTGGAAGCGGCAGTTCACGCTGGCGCACAGGTCACAGCGACGGACCCGAACTCCCATCGCCGTGAATTGGCTGCCCAGCTGGGGGCCAGTACCGCCGCCCCGGTCGAGAACAGTGTCACCACGGACTTGGCTGAGAACTTCGACGTGGCAATGGAGTTCTCCGGCTCACCACATGGCGTAATCACGTGCGTGAGTTCTCTCGATATAGGTGGCGTGGCAGTACTAGCTGGTTCCGTTGCTGACAGCCCCGATTTAAACGTCGATCCCGAATGGATTGTCCGCGGTTGGCGCACGATTACCGGCATTCACAACTATGAGGCGCGCCATCTTAACCAGGCCATCGAGTTCTTGTCAGAGTCCAAGATCGACTGGAATCGTGTTACCGACGGACCTATAACCCTTGACCAAGTCCCCGCTGCATTCCGACGTCCGACAGGGGAGGGGATGCGGACGGTTGTGGACTTGAGTCAAGGATGATCTGCAAGAATCGCAATGATGGCTGCGACGCTAGCCTTCGGTGTGGGAGAGGGGCGCGACCTCCACGGTGACGTCAGCCGGGCCATTGACGGTGTGGACGCTCAGGCTGCGGGGACCTTCGCCGGCAAAATCCAGGGAGGAAAGTGTTTCCTTGCCTTCGCCGATGAAGACCTCGAGTGAGCCCTCGTCGAGGAAGAGCGTCAGGGGCTCGCCTGGGGTCCACGGTGCGGAGCGGTAGCCGCGGCCAGCTCCGTTGTGCTCTGCGTAGATAAGGTGGACTCGTCGAGCCAGGGTGTCCAGCACAACGTCCATGGTGGAGGCATTGCTTCTACCGAAGCGGAGCACCACCTGCTCGCAGGTCGGGACCTGGAGGGGGACTTCCTTGTCTAGGTTGACCTGTACAGAGAGCCTGGATGCCGGAATATCTGCAATGTCCTGATGCTCGTTCTCCTGCAACGCGAAGGAATGAGCCTTGGCGTTGGGGAAGAGCGAGTCGAGCTCGCGCACCGGGGTGCTGACGAGGGTGAGGTCATCGGAGAGGTGAAGCTCGCGGGGGACAGACAGCTGCCCGGACCAGCCGTCCTCCTGTGTAGCAAGGGGGTGAGCGAACTCGCCCATCCATCCGAAGGCGATGCGCCGACCCTGGGGGTCCTCCATTGATTGGGTGGCGTAGAAGTGGTGGCCCCAGTCGAGCGGGCGGTACTCCGTCTCCGGAACGAACTTCTCTCCGGGCGACCAAGTGCCCACCACGTAGCCGGCGTTGTGGCCATTGCGCAACGCGTAGCCCGAGCGGACCGGCTGGTTCACCATCGGTCCATAGAGGAGCACCCACTTGTTTCCGAGCTGGAAGAAGTCCGGGCACTCGATCATGAACACGGTGGAGTCTGGATCCTCAAAGAGAGAGCCTTCTTCAGACCAATGCAGGAGGTCGGTTGAGGAGTAGAGCTTAACGTGTCCGCGGCCTTCGATGCTCGCGCCGATGGTCATGTACCAGCGGTCCTCCACCCAAAAGACCTTCGGGTCACGGGCGTCTGCTGCGACAGGTGGGACCACTGCTCCGTGCTTGGTGAAGTGGACACCGTCTGTCGACGTCGCGAGCATCTGTGTCTGGTACTTTCCATCGGCGTCGTCGACGCTGTTGACCCAGCGGTTGCCGGTGTAGAAGGCGTACAGCGTTCCATCGTGGATAACGGCGGAGCCGGACCAAATACCGTCAGCGTCGTCCTCGCCCGGCTGCCCCGGGGCAAGGGCAATGGGCTCTTCCTTCCACGTGGCCAGGTCAGGCGACGAAGAGTGTCCCCAATGCATCGGACCCCACTGTGGCGAGTACGGGTGGTGTTGGAAGAAGGCGTGGTAGCGCCCGTTGAAGAAGCACAGGCCATTAGGGTCATTGATCCATCCGCTCGGTGCGGTGACATGGAATTTCGGGTACCAGCGCTCATTGAGCAGTGCGGTGTGCTCAGGCATGAGAGTGTCCTTTTCTGAAGAAGTAGTTGGCAGGGGGGGTGGTAGGGAAACTATGCGCGGGAAGGTTCGAGCTCTTCTGGGTTCACCACGTCCTCGGTGTCTTTCTTGAGTAGGACGAAGGCGAGGAGGCCCGCGATGAACACCAGGCCCGCGATGACCAGGAAGGTGGGCTGGTAGCCAATCTTGTCACGCAGTGCGCCCAGGGGATTGGACATGATGACATTTCCTAGCTGGGACGACAGCTGGAATGCCACCAGGTAGAGCGTGGCGGACAGGGCCTTGTTGAAGTGGATGGCGAAGTACTTGAAGACGGCCAGAATGCACAGCGGAACCTCCAACGCGTGCAACATCTTGGCTGCGGAAATCAGGACCGGGCCGGCGAAGACTGCGCACAACAGGATGCGAACGAACATGACACCGATACCCAACAGCAGCGTATTTCGGGCGCCGAGCCTCCGCAGGAGAAGCGGGACGAGGCCCATCATGGCGGCTTCAACGAAGACCTGGATGGAGTTGAGGGTGCCGTATGCACGCTGTCCGACCTCGGAGGTGCTGAAGAGGGAAGTGTAGAAATCCGGGAACATCTGCTGGTCGAAGATGGTGTAGAACGTCCACGACATGAAGACCACGGCAATGACCTTCCACACGTGCGAGTTCTTCAGCAGACCAATCATTTCTGCCACCGGCGGCGTCGTTGCAGCAACTTCCTCAATGGAGCTTTCTTGGTGCGCTTCTTCTGGGCGCCAGAACAGCTGCGTGAGCAAGAAAATGAGGCCGAAGGCCGAGCCGATCCAGAAGTTCAGCATCGGGTTGATGGGGAACAGGAGCCCGGCGACGAGGGCGACGATCGCGTAGGCGAAGGACCCCCACATACGGGATTGTCCGTACTCGAAGTCCGCTCGGTTGGCCAAGCGCTCGACGTATGCTTCGAGCAATCCGGCGGCGGCGACGAAGCCGGCGGCAATAATGAGCGAACCGACGATTGCGCCGAGCAAGAAGCTGTTCTGCAGCAGCGGCTTGTATACGAATTCGACGAACGGTCCCACAAGTGTGGCGGCGACGCCGATGAAAATGGTGATGGGCCGCTTCAGGTCAAGCTTGTCCTGGAGCATGCCGTAGGCCACCATCAGCACCATCGTGATGGCGCCTTGAATGGCGTAAACGGTGCCTACCTGCGATCCGTTGAGTCCGATGCCCGCGGATTCGGACGTGAGCCAGATTTGGTAGAAGGACCACCAAATTCCCCACGCAGCGAAAAAGAGAAAGATGGATGCCGAGCCGAAGCGATAGGCGGGGTTGGCAAATTGCTGCCGGAACCTGTTCATGGTTCGCTCCCTTCACGAGGTGCTTAATCCTTTAAGCATGAGTCTAAGTGCCACAGAAGGGGATGGGAAGTGACGTAGGTTAAACGATTCAGCGAGCTGTGGTTACGCTCTCCCTCTCCACCACTTTCAGGGGTAGCAGCACAGGGGAATCGCCCTCTCCCTGTCTGTCCATGGTGGCTGTGGTGATGAGCTCTGCCGCCTTCTGCCCCATGTGCCGATAGGGGAGCCGAAGGGTAGTTAGGCCCGGCCTGACGAGCCCCGCCAAATCCTCATCGTCGAAGGAAAGAACAGAAACGTCCTCCGGGATTGCTAGCTGCAGCTCGGCCAAGGCTTGATAGGCACCGAAGGCAATGCGGTCGTTCGCGGTGACAATGGCCGTGGGGGAGCTGTGCCTCATGATGTAGTGCGCGCCCTGGTATCCGAGCTCCGGTTCCCACACCGTGCCGGTAAATTCGGTCACTACGTTCATCGCATGGTCGGCAACGCCGGCATCGATACCCTGGAAGCGGTTCGCGATGCTAAACGAGGGGGAAGCAGCGCTTTCCGACGGATACCGCCCAATCACTCCGATCCGAGTATGCCCCCGGGCAGCCAAGTAGGAAATGGCATCGTGGCCGGCCGTGAAATCGTCGGCAAGCACGCACGGAAGAGCGTGAGACTTACCGTTACACACGACGATAGGCGTGGTCGTTTCCGGCAGCTCAATCTCCCGCGAGGCCATGAGTCCGACAATGAGCCCGTCGACGTTGCGGCCTTCGAGGTTCTCAATCGCCTCCGCCAGCTGGACGTCCTTGTGGGCAGTCTCCGCCATCATGACCGACTTGCCTGCCTGCTCGGCGTATTCGAGAATCCCGGAAATCATGGGCGAGGCAAAGCGGGTGATGGTGACCTCATCAGAAATGAAGCCGAGCACTCCCGTCTTGCCCGTCTTGAGTGCGCGCGCTGCGCTATTGGGGCGGTAACCCAGCTCCTGCGCTGCAGCCTTGACCTTGTCAATCGTTGACGTGGGAATTCGCGAGCCCGGCTTCCTGTTGAGCGCCATGCTTACCGTCGCTGTCGAGACACCAGCCGCCTTCGCGACGTCGCCCAAAGTTACTCGTTTAACCACGTTAAAAGTATAGGCGAATCGATTCTATAGAGAGTCAAGTTCTTGGGACGCTGAGTAGCAAGCCTGCGACAGGTTCTGTCGTACGAAGGTGCCCCCAATAATCGATGAACCTTGGCGGGTACACACTGGATCAATGATTTTGGGGTGGCAGTTCTACTTTGAGGATAGTTTTTGAACAGTTCCGGCAATGAGTTCAATGAACTTCGGAATTTCCTGAGGGAAAACGTGCTCGTATCGAGCATGTGCACCAGCGCCTTCGGCACCAATTCCGCACAGAACAGGAGTCCCTAGAGCTGAAATGAAGTTCGCATCGCTTGCGCCTCCAACAGACGTGGATTCTAGCTCGATGCCAATTTCACCAGCGGCTTCCTTTGCAGTCTGAAAGAGGGATTTATTGGCTTCCGTAAATTCCATTGGCGGACGATTCCAATCCTTCTTGACTCGTACTGTGACTCTTGAATCGGACCAGGAAATCTCGTCTAGTTCCTTGTCTAGTCTTTCCAGTTCAGATTGTGTGCTGATGCGAATGTCTATTTCGGCATTAGCCTTCCCAGCAACAACATTCGAGCCAGAGCCTCCTTTGATAAGCCCAACGTTTACGGTCGTCCCCTTTTCAGGCGACGCCAGTCTGGAGGCTGCTAGGCAAAACTCCATCAATGCGTTTATTGCACTCGCGCCGTCTTCTGGATTTAAACCGGCGTGAGACTCGACGCCTTCAGCTTCCACGCCTATTAGCCCAACTCCCTTTCGTTGAGTCTTAATGAGGCCTCGGTGAGAAGCCTCGAAGACGAAAGCTGCATTCACACTTCGAGCGACCTTTTCGATGTAGGGACGGGAAAACTGCGATCCTAATTCCTCATCACCGTTGAAGAGCAAGTGAATTGTCGGAAAGGGCGTTCCAGATTCCTTGAGATACTTGGTAATCCAGACTGCCTGGACCAGCCCGGTTTTCATATCGAAGATGCCGGGCCCAGACAAAAATTCGCGACCATCTTCGGAAGTTCCTTGGTGTGAGTCCCAGCTTTCGAGAGTTCCTGAGGGCCAAACAGTGTCGTAGTGTCCAACAAATAGAACTGAATTCTCTGAGGTCCCATCGAAGCGAAGATGCAAGCAATCGCCAAACTGGCCCCCGTCGAATCGCTCCTGGAAGTCTGGCGAGCCTACACGTTCCTCGACAATTGAACTGAGTAGCGCAAGTCCGGAGTCTAGTGCGCCTTTGTCGTAGCTGTAGGTCTCGAGCGCAACCAAGCGTTGGACGTCATCGACAATGAGCTTGAGATCGTTTTTCGCTGTCGTGAGCAGATGAGTACAAGATTGTTGTGAATTGGGCATTGTTTTCTTTCGAGGAGAAGGTGCAATGTTGGAGAAGTGTCTAGAAGCCAAACGGCAGGCCAAGTAGATACCAGAGTAGGAAGAATGAGATCCAAACGACCCACACGACTCCTGCGAGAGGGAGGGTAAACGACGCCAACGTACCGATACCGGCACTCTTTCGATATTGCTGGATAAATCCAAGCGCCATGACGAAATATGGGCTCATTGGCGTAACGCAGTTGGTCACGGAGTCGGCGACTCGGTACATGGCCTGGGTGGTTTCTGGGTCAACGCCAAGAAGCATGAGCATTGGAATAAAGACCGGAGCTGCCAGCGCCCACATCGCAGAACCACTGGTGAGCACCAAGTTCATTACAGAAATCAAAATGGCAATTCCGAGAAGGATAGCCCAGCCGGGGGCGTTTACTTCCTTGAACCAAGTCGCACCGGAAATAGCCATAACCTGACCGATGCCGGTCCATTTGAAGTATGCCAAGAATTGCGAAATGGCGAAGAAAAGCACCAAGATTGGCGCCATTGACCGGAAACCATCGATCATTGCAGGAAGTACTTCGCCTACCGATTTGTAGCTTCCGGAAACAAGCCCGTAGGCCAAACCGACCAGGGCAAAGAACAAGCCAATAATGCCAGCCATACCTGTCATCACTGGTGAATTGAGAATGCCATTTCCTTCACCTCTTAGGGGTGAAGATTCGAAGGAAAGTGATACAACCAATGCAATCGCGAATAGGAGTGCTATAAGGCCTGCAATCTTTAGGGCGCGCAATTCTTTGTGACTAACGTCGGCGATGGATAGGTCGTTGTCGCCGTCGGTGTAGTCTTCGTCGACTTGCAAGTCTGGCCGTTTAGCTAAGAAGAGTTCAACGACAAGAGTGATTACTAGAGCTACAAGTACGGAGGAGGCTAAACCGAAAAAGTAGTTCGATGTTGGGGTTACGAATGCGTTGGGATCAATAGTGTGGGCTGCGGCCGTTGAGATGGTCGACAACAGAATGTCGGTAGTAGTCAGGGATGGAGAAGCGTCGTAGCCAGCCGAAATGGACACAAACGCAATGATCGCTCCAAGGATGGGGCTACGTCCGATCGCCCTAAAAACAATTGCACCGAGGGGAATTAGCGTTACGTATGCAGCGTCGCCAGCTACGTGGCCAATCATTCCGGCATAGCATAACGCGAATGTAGTGAAGCGGGGCGGGACCTTCGTGACGGTGAGTTTTAGGACGGTGTCGAAGAGTCCGCTCTTTTCGGCAATGACGATGCCCAGCATCGTTGTCAGAATTGTTGCTAGTGGTGGAAACGAAGCGAAGTTTTCTACAACATCGCCGACAATGACAGTCATGCCCTCGCGGGAAAGCAAGCTCTTTACGGCTACTTCAGTTCCATCGTCGGGTTTGGTTGCAGACAGGCCAATCGATTCGAATATCGCACTAAGTCCTACCAGTACGCCGGAAAGAACAACGAAAAGCCAGAATGGGTGAGGAAGCTTGTTTCCCCAAACCTCGATCTTATTGATGCACTGAAAGGCGAAATTAATCACCCTGTTGCCTTGTATGGTGTCGCCTCCCGGGGGAGATGGGGCCTGAGCCGTCATGACGACCTCCTATTCTGAGAGCTAAGTTTCAGATAAAGCTATATGGGAGGTGAATCACAGTCAAGCGGACATGCATGAAATTTCGTTCATGACGTGGGATAGTGCAAGAAAGTAAAGTAAAAACTGATTGTGGGACGATTATTTTGTCTGATTTGCTGAGTGAGCTCGATAAAAAGTTGTTAAGAATCTTGTTTCTCGACCCGAGAGCGTCGTGGGAAGAGGTGGCGGCGCGCAGTGAAGTTTCTGCAAGTACCGTCTCGCGCAGGATTGCAAAGCTTGTCGATAGTCACGTGGTGAGCTTTGTCGGGGAGATTCCTTGGAGACTATTTTCGAGTACCTACCCGGTTCACGTTTGGATACGTGTTCGGGGAAATTCCCCCAGTGAAGTGATTAACAAGCTTGTTGCGCTTCCGGAGACTCAGCATGTGGCGTCAACTTTTGGTAGTGCGCCAATATTCACGACGCTGCATAGTCCCAGTGAAAGCAAGCTTTATGACGCTGTTAACGAAATTCAGGATTTGGCTGGAGTGGATAGTATGCAGGTCGCACCGGTCTTGCAGTGCGCCACTAAGGCATCTGCATGGCGTCCAGAGATTGAGGGTGGGGAGTGGGCTTCGCCGAACGTGGGTGAACGAAGTCGTTCGGCTGAGTCCGAAGCATCGGATTTAAGAGGCTTTGAGTATGACGATTTCGAAGTAGACGATGAGTGCCCTCCGAGTGAACGAGAAATTATTGCCCTTAAAATTCTGCAAAGGAATGGACGGGCAACGGCTAGTGCTATCGCCCGGCAGGCGTCAATTTCAGTTCCAGCAGCACAATCAATGATCGAAAGGATTGTTGCTCGTGGTTGGTTTCGGCCCAGAATTGAAGTGTCTTTGCGTGCACTAGGGTTTGAAACTTCCTACGTAATGCGACTTACCGCTCAGCCGTCAAAAATTGAGCAGGTGATTCATTTGCTCTCGAATAATGAGTCTTGTCGCTTTGTGACTCAAAATGCCGGAGAAGGCGACATTGTTGCAACTGGCGTAGCGCGTTCTCGCCGGCATTTGGCAAGAATTGTGAATAAAGAAATCGCTGTGTTGGACGGTGTGCTCTCAACAAATACTGACATCATTGCTCGTGACTGGAAGCGTTACTGGTCGAAGCGAGATGCAATTGGACGTATGTCAGACTTTCAGCCATTGTCTCCTATACAAGCTGGAGAGCGCAGAAGCTAGCACTAAGTGTTCACCCAGAGTTCGCTCGAAATACGAAAGTTCTCAAGCTGCGTCCGATAAGAATTTTTCCATGCGCACAACTCACATTGCTCTAGCTCTGTTCTCTCTTGTCTCGCTGCCGGCTGCTCATGCAACTGCAGTGGAAGCCGAGCCTGCTCACTCTGACACCGTTAACGGGGACGTCGTGTATTTCCAAGACATGAAGGAGTTTGAACCACGTACTTGGGATGACGGCTCCCGCCAAGGTGGAATTGCCTACCTGGCCACCGCGCTTGAACGCCTGCGGCAACAAGAAGGCGATCCGACCGTTGCTTTTGGTGGAGAGCTCGCTGCCGGAAGCCTCTTCGGATCCATGTTCCGTGGTGAGCCTTTCGTAGATGCCTTCAACGACCTTGGCGTAGACGTGGGAAACTTTGGAAACCATGACTTTGATTACGGAGTGGACCACACCCGCGACCTTATTGACCAGGCCGACTTCCCGTGGATTTCGAGTAACCTGACCACGCGGGAAGGAAACCCAATCAGTGAAGACGGGACAACGTTTCAGACTAAGTCTGGTGACCTCAACGTGGGGTTCGTATCCCTCACCGCTGACCTCGACCGTACCGTTGCTGCCAAAGACGTCGTGGTCGGGGACTTCGTTGAGGCGGCACGGGGAGGTGTAGCCAAGCTGCAGGCAGAAGACGTGGACGCAATTATCCTGCTGAGTCAGATCTCCAAGGATGACACGACTCGAGTGATGGACGCGGTTCCCGAACTCGCTGCGGCGCTGCGCGAAGAAAATGAAGCGCAATCGCCAGAAGAGGTGACGTTTACCGCGGATGGCCGGCCCATCGTCGCACCGCGCGCTGACTACGGCACGTTAGTCCACCTCGATATCTCCGTTGACCGTTCCATTCAGAAGAGCACGGTGAAGGTAGAAAATCACGCGGTAAACCCTTCCTTGCCTGCTAACGCACAGTGGGCGGCGCGCTCCGAAGAGCTCTATGGTGAGCTGGACCGTCAGCTCAGCGAGGAGCTAGGCACGGCGTCGAAGCCGCTGACCAAGGCCGAGCTTGGTCCCCTGGTGGCAGACGCCTACCGGGAGCACTTCGACACCCAATTGGGCTGGCAGAACGGCGGCGGTCAGCGCGCTGACCTTGAGGAAGGGACTCTCACCCGGCGGGATGCACAATCGGTACTGCCGTTTGGAAACTCGCCCGTGGCGATTCGTGCAACGGGAGCTCAGATCAAGGATGCCCTGGAAAAGGGCATTGAGTCTAACCCCGAAGGCGGCAACGGATTCCCCCGGACCGCCGGATTCACCTTTGACTACGACAAGTCAGCGCCCTTCGGTCAGCGCGTCACCGAAGTAAAGCTTGACGACGGCACCCCGCTGGACATGGACTCCACCTACTCGCTTGCCATTAGCAACTATGTGGTCAACGGCGGTGACAAGGTGGATTCCTTCAGCGATACCGACGTCATCTCGACGGGCACCGCAATCGACGTCGATGTCTTTGCCGAGTACATCAAGCGACACCGCACCATTCCTCCCGTAGAAGCGAGCGATAACCCCGACCGCCCAGCACAAGAGGGGAGCGCCGACGGGTCCTCGCGAACAGCAATCATCACGGTCGGAGCAGTCGTTGCCCTGCTAGGTGCCCTTGCCGCATTCATCCCCAAGTCTGTTTGGGACGACGTCGCTCGGTATCTTTGGTCATTGGTTCCACCTGCGTGGAGGTAAGGCGACGCTTGTGAGACTTTGATGGGGATCCCTGGTTAGACATAAGAGAGCGGCTAGTCTCAATTGGGATGGACGCCGCTTTCAACGAGTCAGCGGTGAGGGAGTGAAACCATAGAGAAGCTAAAGCTTTTTCCTCAACCTTTCGAGCATTGCCTCGTATCGCTTCTTCTCGATCTGTGGGTCTGTAATCTGAATAAACTCGGAGTCTTCAATTTTGTCGCCACGCCGCCGATTCTGAGGTGGCTCTAGGCCCTCGATGAGAATAGCTTCCATCGTTGTTGCGACCGGCTATTTGGTAGCAGTGTCGTAACTATCCGGTAGCGCTTCAGTGAGTATCTGGTAGCAGCTCAAGGCGCTTCAATGTGCTCGTACTCGATGACTTCCTCATCACCCCGATCAACGAAGCCACCGTACACCAGCTTTTGATCATCATTGCGGAACGAGAAAACCGCGGAGCGACCATCGTGACGTCCCAGTTCGCCCCCATCTAATGGTGCAAGTCCATCCCCGACGCTGTCATCGCTGGGTCGATCCTCAACCGGCTCGCCGTCGGCGCGGAGATCATCACACTAGAAGCAGACAACATGCGCCTGACCCACTAACCCCGCCCAACCCCCAAACCCCGAGTGTTACTGGATACGCACCCGGGTGTTACTCGATCCTCACCATGGCGTGACTAAATCGGTGGTCTGAACATTGTTACGATGAAAACAGACCCGGAAAGAACAAGCGATGAGGTTGAAGGCGTGGATATGGATGACAAAGAAATAGAACGCCCGCTTTTTGAGCGTATCCAGAGGACTGAAGACATGACCCCGACGGAGCGCCGCTTGGCAGACTTTTTCGCGGATGCGTACCCTGGTTTGGCTTTCAAGAATTTGGAGGAGATTTGCGCTGATACGCAGGCTTCCACAGCCACTGTGACGCGTTTCGTGCGGAAGTTGGGGTACAAAAATTTCCGGGATTTCTCCAAGCTTCTGCAGCAGGAGGTGGCGTGTAACTTCGATAGCCCGTTGCAGAGGAGCTCGGCGCTGGAGAACGGCTCCGTCGCACCCGGATCGCTCCTGTACAAACACTTGGTGGGTGTGCAGGACGATATTGAGCAGGCCTCGCGGATTGTCGACGCGAAAAAATTCGAAAAGATTGCGGATCTTATAGCTGATTCCAGGCGATCGTTGTTCCTCAATTCCTCGGCCACAGGAAAAGACCTGCTCCATTACTTTTATTTATTGGGGAAGTACCACCGCCCCAACATGTTTTTTCTCCCCGGCATTGATATGGTGCCGCATGAGTTGGTGGATGCAACAGACAATTCCGTCCTGCTTACAACCAACTTTGACCGGTATCCGGTGCACGTGCAGGCTGTGATGAGGACGTTCAAAGAACTAGGTGGGGAAACGATTCTCATCACTAATAGGCAGGCGGGGATTTTAAGGAGGCACGCGGATCACGTGCTGTTGGTTCCCTCGTCGTCGCGGTTTAGGTTCAAATCGCGTGCACCGATGTTGATTGTTTTGGAGTCCCTGCTCACCGCCCTTGAGCTGCGGCGACCGAAGCAGGTTCAGCAACGCACGGAGAAGATGGAGAAGCTTATAGAGAGCCTCCAGATCGTTATCCGCCCAGAAAAGGGGTGATGCGCACGACCACAAGAGTCGTGCGCATCACGTGGACACACGTGTAGTGAGCGTCAGGCTTCAACGAGAGTCCGTCCACTTCAAGTGCCCAAAGCCGTTAGTAGTGAGCTGTTTCGCGTGCAATGCGCGCGGATAGGCCGAGGTAAGACTCTGGGCTTGTGATCCATTCCCAATCGAGGTCGCTGGCCTTTTCTAGGACGTCAGGGTATGTGGCGAGGAATTCCTTGATCCCGGTGCCATGAGCACGGTTTTCCGTAGCGAAATCCTGCAGGAGCTGGTGAGCGCCTTCTTGCCCGAGGACGGGCGCGAGGTGCATCATAAGGCTTTCGGTAAGCAGGAGGATGCCTTCTTTTTCGGCAGCGTGCGCAAGGCTTTCGGTGTTGAATGTCAGTTTCGGCAGTAGCCGGAGTAGTTTTTCTGCAGCTCCTTCCACTGCGATGAAGATCTGTGGGAGAACGTCCCGCTCAACTTCGAGCTGTCGGTGGTCGCGTTCGAATGATCCAGGTGGCTGGGTGAGTACGGTGGAGGCAAGGCCAGCCGCGATGCGTGCGCCCACGGAAATTTTCATGGTAGTAAAAGGGTTGAGTTTTTGTGGCATGGTGGACGAGCCGGAGGCGTGGGCGTCCATGCTTTCGCGGGCCTCCATGAAATCGGTTCGTTGCATGTCAAAGAGGTCTTCTGTGATCTTGGCCAGGGTCTGTCCGTAAATGGCAAGCGCACAGCATAGCTCGGTAATGGAATCTCTTGAGGCGTGCCACGGCACGGGTTCGTAAGTTAGCTGCAGCTCGTCTGCCATATTCTTTGCCACGTCGGTTCCGAACTCGCCCATGGAAGCATAGGTGCCGGCGGCCCCGGAGAACTGGATAAGTTGAGCGCGGGGGCGGACGTCGGCAAGCCGACTGCGGGCCCTACGTAGTTCCGCAAGCCAGCGAGCAAAGCGCATCCCCAATGTCGTCGGTAGGGCGTGTTGACCGTTAGTGCGGGCGACCATGAGGGTGTCGGCGTGGGCTTCCGCTAGCTTAGAGACGCAGGTATCAAGGTCAGATAGCTGCTGATCGAGCCAGTCGAGAGAGCTCTTGATCTGCAATGCCCGCGCAGTGTCGAGGATATCCTGGCTGGTAGCGCCGAAGTGAACCCAACCACGGTAGTCCTCGGGAATTTCGCTCCTGAGAGCGTCCAGTGCTGCCACGAGTGGGTTGCCAACCTTGCCCGCAGCTACTTTTTCTACCAGCTCATCGCTGATCGTCGAATATTGCGCGATGTGCTGGGCGGCGTCGGCGGGAATCATTCCCAGCATGGCCTGCACGTTTGCCAGTGTTACCTCTACGGTCACGATGTTTTGTACCTGGCTGGGTTCAAGCCAGATTTTCTCAAAATCGGGTGAGACGTAACCTTTTTTGGAAATGTGGGAGTTCAGAGCACCAACAGGCATGGAGATCCTTTCTTTCAAAGATGGATTATCGATCTATAGGAATATGAGTGAGCATGTTGTCATGACGATGATGCCCACAGTCATGGGGATGGCCGTGCGTTTTACCAGCGCTATAGGTGTCATGTTCGTACCACCGGCGACTGCGATAACTACGCCGGCGATAGGGGACATGGAACGGAACATCCCGGAGGCAAACTGCATGGGTGTGACGAGCGCTGTGGCCTGTCCGCTGACACCCGCCGCGATGTCCGGCGTGAGTTCGGCAAAGGCAGAGAAAGCCCCAACACCGGAACCGGTGAGCAAGGTGACAAAACCAACGATCAGCGTGAAGATGATCGCCATCGCGCCGATCCCCAGTCCGAGCTGCTTTGCGCCGTCGATCATCGCGTCAATAAGGCCGGTGGATTGGAGTCCCTTAGCAAAGATTTGTGCCGCAATGATGAGCGAGACCACGGACGCGAACATATTACCCATGCCCTTGAAAAAGGCGTGTGCGTCAGTCAATACTTGGTCCCGATCCTTGGAGCGGATGAGCTCGATGGCAACTGCGATGAGCCACACGAGGAAGAACGCGGTGACGGTGGACAGCTCGATGGAATCGTGGATGAGCGGGGAGAAGACGATCAGCAGGATGATCGGAAGGGTAAGGAAGGCAGCGTACCAGCCGGGTGCATCCGGTTGATCCGAGTTGAGTTCCTCCTGGAGGACGGATCCGTGATTGCCCTCTTTCTTGTCAAAGTAACGCTGCACAAAGAAGTGCGTGATGGCGATCGCCACCATCGTAGGAATGGCCACGGGCAGCTGGTTTGTGACAAAGTACATGACGGGCGACATGCCCACGGTATCGGACGCGAGAACCGTTGTTCCCGTTGCGGGCCCCATGGGCAGCGCGGAGACAGTGACGATGATGGCACCCGCCGAGGCAGCGGTCACGTTTGCGGCTCGCAGGATCGGGAGCAGGAGCACCAGGAGCAGCAGCGCGAGTCCGGCCGCCGAGGGGATGACCATGAACAATGCTTGCCCAATGAAATAGGACAAGATGAGCAGTAGGTACGGATTTTGGAGCCGTGAGACAGGCTGCGATACCGCCCGGACGAGTGACTTCGACGCGCCAATCTTGTTCATGTAGGAGGAGAAACCTCCTGCAGCCATGATGATCAGTCCGACACCGGTGAGTTGGCTACCTGCCACAGACTCGAAGATGGCGAAAATGTCGAACCATTTTGACCCGGTTGTTGCCTTCTCGTCGAGGAGGCCGAGGTCCGGTACGAAAATGGTGGAGAGCACGATGAGGAAAAGTCCAGCGAAGAGCAGGACGATAACCGGTTTGAACCCCTTGATCAGGAGGTAACCGGCTGCAACTGTTGCGAGCAGCGCGCAGATGATGAGAAAGACTTCCATTGTTGACCTCTTACTTCATGTGAGTCGGAAGAAATGTGTAGATGAGCTAAAGGCGGAAAACTAACAATAAAATAACCTAATGTCAGAAGACTAACATTGTATGGGTTGGAAAGAACTCTTTATAGGTCAAATGTGAGGAATACCATATTTCCTGGGTGGATTGACGCTCTCCAGAAGGCCACTTTCAATTCTCGCGAGGTCTTTACTGTTTCCTGGCTTCTCGATGTCCCGTTGTAAGCAGTGCGACCCGCCCACTCGTGTGTCCGGCCGAGATTGCTCGAAAGTGGTTTGACGAGTTTAAACGTGAAGAATGACTGGTTGGCAATTTTGTAGTGCTGTTCAGCGGTAACTCTAGGCAGGGTGCGTTTACGAGCACGGTGCGAAAAGGGCCGGCAAAGTCTCAACGATAGTGACCTCACAATTCACCCCACTGGAGTGGTACAAGTCCATCCCCGACGCCGTGATCTCCGAGTCAATCCTCAACCGACTCGTCTCCGGCGCCGAGATCATCACACTCGAAGGACCAAACATGAGACTGACCACCCACGCATAACCACCAACAACGCCTGAGTGAGACACCGCTACCGGATACTCACTCAGGCGCTACCAGATACTCACCACACCGCTACCATTTCAGTCTTCTGAACACTTCTTCTCGCGTGCCCCGTCGGCGGCCGGTCCCAGTGCACACTATCTGGATACCGTTGAACCTCACGTTGAAAGGGCCTCAACCCCCCATATGATCTGGGATTGGTCTTCAACGAGGGGTACAGGCAGGGCCCTTAGCTCTTGAAATCTTCAGCAATGAGACCTGCTGCGTGTTCGCGCAGGTAGTCACGCAGGTATGGCAATGCGAAGTCGACTTCTCCATGGCCGGTGTCGGTGATCATTTCGGCGTCAAGCAGCCTGCGGCGGTAGTTGCCTACGTAGGAATCGGTTTTGTTGAACCTAGCCTTGATGTCCGCAATCTTTGAAGGGCCTTCGTTCTGTGCCATGTAGACCAGAAAGGTGCGATCCACGTTTGACAGGTCCGATAAGGCAGGCTCATGCACAAGCTGGCCAAGTTTACGCTGAGCAGTAGCGACGCCGCGTTGGGCGGCTTCAAGAGAAATTTCATTGGCTCCGCGGGAAGCGCGCTCCTTTTCTCTGAAAGCGGATTGCCCGACGAGCTGGATCATGAAGGGGTAGCCATGACAGGCCTCGGCGGCGATGTCGAGAGCTTCTTGTGACCAGGAAGTCGATGCTTGGTGCAACGGTTCTTCGAGTGCCTCGCGTACATCCGCCTCGGATACTCTGCCCAGTTCTATGCGGTTGGCGCGCCGCAGGAAAGTAACCGGATTAGCATCGTCGCTACCGTTGAGTCGCCCAGACAGCAGTGGTTTGATCGACGAAGGAATGCCGGCCATGACGACGGAAATGTCCTCGCCTTCGCGGACCAGATGTTGCACGGTGGCTCCGAACTCGATGAGTTCTTGACTGCGTTGATGGTGCATCTCATCGAGTGTTAGCAGTACTCCACCGGCTTGTTGGCGAGACTTCCTATCTAGCTCTCTCTTGTAGGCAAGAAGGTCCTTGAGTGCATTGCGCAATGAATAGGTTGACTCAGCAATTGCTCGTGTGTCCCAGTTGAGCCCGCCGCCAATTCCCAGGATTGAGACGTTTAATCCCTTGAGCTTCTTCCTGTCTTTGGCCAAGAGCTGGATGATGTCGCTGCGGAGGCGCTCAACAAAGCCAGCGGTTGCGGTTTCGCTCAGCGTTAACCAACCGCGCTCGAGGGCTTCATCTTCGAAAGCATTGAGAAGCACAGTCTTGCCTATTCCTCGGGGACCAACGATGAGGGAGATTCTCTCGTGGGCTCCGGGGCCATCATCAAGGGCAAACCCAAAATCCTGGATAACCTCATTGCGGCCGACCAGCAGCGGTGGAGTTGCTCCAAGTGTGGCCGTGAAAGGATTGGTTCGCTGTGAGCTCATGACACAACTCTAGCGCAATGGACTTTTGAAGACTTGTGAAGTTTATGAAGTTTATGAATTCTTTGAAGTTTCTAGGCGGACGGCGGCAATCAGGCCGGTTGCCCGTCGGAAGACGACTCTGATGACCAGCGGGCCTAATCCTTGTTAGGTAGACACCTGATATTCAGCCCAATTGAAGCGTTCTGGCTAAGTTCTGCTGAATGACTACTACTGTGGTCTCTCGTGCGTTACGCGAATTCGCCTTAGCGTGTGTACGACGCGCCTCGCCGAATTCGTTTGGGCGTAAATGTGTGTCCGCCCGGATGTAATCCTCAGCCGGGCGGGCGACGTCGCCGACAATGTGTTTGACGGTTGACTACTAAGATTCCCGTTCAGCGAGAATTAGAGAGGCCAGTTTGTGCGGTTCAATTTCAGATGGCCAGCACGGCAGCGAACCAGTCGGACTCCATGCGATAACCCATGATTCGCGCTCTCTCTCGGAACTACCGCCATGACCGCCTTCATCAACGTGACCGTGGTCAGTGGTCACAACGATGAGCCAATCTTCGTCGTAGTTGGTTGCGCGCTGCTCCACTGCAGAAACAACTCGCTCAATATGCTGATCAACTGACTGGATCGCCTTGCGATATTCGCTTCCCATCAGGCCATATACGTGGCCGGCATCATCCACGCTGCAGCAATACATGAACCCCACATCAAAGCTACCGCTGCGGACTGCTGCCAGGGTGAAGTCCGCAATCTCCGCATCGATGCGTTCATAACCATAAGTCTCGCCGTCGCGGGCAATTACACGGTGGAGACCGGCGTATTGCTGCTCAATTCGAGGATGGATGATGGGGCCAAGGCCGCTGGGATCAACAAGTACTGGCCAACCTGCTGCGGCGAAAGTTCGTGTTGACTGGTCCCTGTAGAAGGCTTGCGACAGGAAATCAGGGCAGTTCCATGTTCGCCCACCCACGCAGCTGTTATCCCTAAGTCCGTGTTCTGCGTGTGTGGAACCCGTAAGGATGCTGGCCCAGCCTGGTGCGGAAATCGTCGGAACTTCCATGTGCATGGAGAACCAACGCCCTTCATCTGAGAGCTTTTGAAGGGTCGAACCGACTTCCTGCTCGGCAGCAATGTCCCATCGAACCCCATCCAAGCCGATCAGCAATATTCGTTTCTTTGCGCCAGTATTTTCGTTGTTCTGAACGTTTTCGGGATTACGCATTCGCATTTCTCTTCCTGTTGGCCTTTGCAGATTCAGCTAACTCGGAGTCAGTCGGGAGGTCCACAACTGCATCGTGGCGCATGGTCTCTAAGCGCACCTGGCTTCCAGAGGGGAGCTCATTGGCTTCACGGTCGGGCATGTCTACACGAATTACTCCGTTCCCGAGCCCCGCAAGCATTACCGAAGTGAAAATTCCGCGAAGCTGCTTGTTGAGTACGCGATAGGAGCCATTGGAATCCGGAGTCACGCGGAGATCTTCAGGGCGGATGAGACAGACCAATGGATCGCCGTCAGATGCCTCCACTTCAGAATTCACGACGTCGACCCGGGTATCGAGTACGTCTACAGCTCCAGCGTTGTACTCACCGCAGATACGGTTTACAACCCCAACGAACTGGGAAATGAAGGGGGAACGCGGGTGGTGGTACAGCTGAGAAGGGGTCCCGATTTGCTCGATTACTCCATTGTTCATGACACCAATCCTGTCGGCCATGACAAGAGCCTCCTCTTGATCATGCGTGACCAGGAGAGTGGAAATTCCTTCAGAGAGCTGAATCCTTCGGATTTCATCTCTCAATTGAGTTCGAACCTTTGCATCGAGTGCAGATAGAGGCTCGTCGAGAAGCAGCAGCTGGGGCTCGATAGCCAGTGCACGCGCAAGTGCAACACGCTGTTGCTGGCCGCCTGACATTTGCCCGGGGAACTTCATCGCATGCTCTGAAAGCCCTACGAGTTCTAGGAGCTCACCTGCGCGATTACGGCGATTGCTCTTGCTGTGACCTCTAATCTTCAAGCCGTATGCAACATTGTCAATTGCATTGAGATGGGGAAACAGTGAATATGCTTGGAAAACGATCCCCATGTTGCGGCGACGGGTAGGGAGGTAGGAGATTTCGTCGCCATCGATACAAACAGAACCTTCATTGGCCTGCTCAAGACCTGCAAGGATTTTAAGGGTTGTCGACTTGCCGCAGCCCGAAGGTCCAAGGAGAGCTACAAGTTCAGCCTTGCCGATCTCAAGATTGAGGTTGTCAAGGACCGTCTTTGAGCCGTAACGCTTGGTAATGTTTCTTAATTCTACGTGTGACGGTGTCACCTTACTTTTCCTTTCGGGCGGAGTCGATCTTTGCGATAGCGGAGATAGACGCCATAAGCGCCCAAGTGATGAGAATCGTAATGAAAGAAAGAGCAGCAATGCCTCGGGGGTTATTGCGTGAGACTTCCACAATGAAGACTGGGAAGGTGTAGTGCAAGAGCAGTGACGCAATCGCGAACTCACCAAGAGTCATCGCAATAGAAAGCAGGGAAGCCGAGAGCATTGAGACCCGGAGATTTGGAAGGACGACATTGAACAAGGTTTGGGATGACGTTGCACCGAGTGAAGAAGACGCCGCGAACATGGTTTTGAGGTCCAAAGCCTTGACTCCGGCGTCGATTGCGCGATAGCACAAGGGAAGCGCCACAATTACGTACAGGGGCACTAACGACCATTTTGATACTAAGAAGGATGGGGCCACTGCGCGATAGAATTCCGACACACCTGATACCAACGCAACCGCAGGAATCACTAGTGGAAGAACAGACAGGAGCTCAGCTATTCTTGTCAACCTTGGGGAATAGAGGTTGAGGAATACGATTGTCGGAACCAAAAGGATGAGCATTAATAGGGTGGTCGCAACAGCAAGCAACAAGGTGTCGAGCACTGCTGAGACTGCACGTGGATTGTCGAATGCCGAGAGAAGCGGTTCGAGCGTAAATCCGTCGCCAGGTCGTGTGAATCCAAAGACGGCGGCAGCAATCCAAGGGCCGAAGAAAAAGACAAGTGCCACAACAAGAATGGTCGTAACCACCCAGTTAGAATTCCGTGTTCCATCCTTGCGGTGAACGCTTTCAGGTGTCTGGTTCGACCTATTGTCGAGTTCTGTGGCTAATTGCTGAGCCATTTGTCACTCCTTCGGGTGAGAACAAGTCGCAGACCCATCGCAATAAGGATGATGATCATCATCCAAGTCACCAGTGCAGCGGCTAGGCCAGGGTTCAACAGCACGTTTCCACTAATGAGGAATCCGATCACGATTGGAATGAGGTTGAGTGAGCCTCCTGCCAAAGCGTAAGCCGTTGCGTATGCCGCAAAAGCATTAGCAAAGAGAAGGAGCAATGAACCAACAATTGGGGGCCAAAGAACTGGTAGCGCAACATCTCGAAGAAATTGCATTCTTGTAGCTCCGAGTGATGAGGCGGCGTCAAACCATTCCTTTTTGAGCGAACTCATTGATGGAAGCATCAGGACGGTCATCAGGGGGACTTGGAAATAGAGATATACAAGTGCGACACCAGCAAAGTCGGTGATTGAAAATACCTCACCGAAGTTTGGAAATACTTTCCGAATTACTCCGGTCAGCAGGCCGTTGGTTCCAAGAAGTGCGATAAATGCATACGCCAGTTGTACTCCGCCTGATTGTGCCGCCAAGGCGGAGAAACTATTAACCAAGTTAGATAGCCATTTTGGCCCGGAATTCCTGGAGGTTAACGCCCAAGCGATACCTAGCCCAAAAATGCCTCCAACTATCGTCGTGAGTAGTGACAAATTGAAGGTTAAGAGGAAGGCGTCACGATAAGTCGAACTAACCGCCTCAGCCATAGTTTCAGTTGAAGGCTGACCAGTAGGATCCTTGAATGCCGTAACTACATTGGCAATGATCGGGATGATCAAGAAAGCTGAGACGAAAGCGAAATATGGGAGGGCGCCGACGAGCGCTTTGACATTAATCGCGCTACTTTGGGCACTCTTTCGTTTCTGTTTCCGTGAACTGGGTTCTCTGGAAGGGATTGTTGTCACCGACATCAGAACTTTACCTTTTGGGCCCACTGAGTTGCGATGACAGAATTCGCCTTGTCACCTTGGTCTGAGTTTGGCAGCTTGACCTTCTCCACGATCTTCGGATCCGGAAGGGTTTCAAGGGCCTTGGAAGATAGTTTTCCTGCCTCGGCAAGTTCCGTAAAGCGAGCTGGAACGGCACCTCCCAACGCATATTGCTCAGACCCTTCATCCGAGGTAAGCCAGTCAATCCAAAGGCGGGCAGCGTTAGGGTGGGGAGATTCGATAGTGCACGGTTGTGCGTAGTAATTGCCGAATACGCCATCTTCGAGAACTGTCATCTCAAAATCAACGCCATCCTTTATCAACTGGTCCTGCACACCCACCCAGTTGTAATTCCAGTCGAAAATGACCGATGCCTCACCAGTGGTCATTCCCGAAGCAGGATCTGCTGTCGGCACAAGGTGGCCCATTTCTGCGAGCTCGGCAAAGAAGTCGATTCCTGGTTGAATATCGTCCAAGGATCCACCATTAGCTAGCGCTGCTGCGAAGACGGTAGCGATGGAAGAGGCGCCCTGGCGCGGATCACCCGGCAGAGAAATCTTCCCCTTGTACTGCGGGTCTTTCAGATCTTGAAAGGTAGTCGGAACCTCGACGTCCTTCTTGTTGACACCAACAGAGAGGACACCGTAGTAGGCACCTACCCACATGCCGTCCTTGTCTTTGAGGTTTTCAGGGATAGCGTCCCAGTTAGAAGGCTTGTATGCCTCAATGAGCTTCTGGTTGATCGCAGGAGTGGTGAATGAGTAGCCAATGTCGAGGATGTCGGGCTGCGTTTCTTGACCCCGAAGGTTCTTTACCGCTTCAAGTTCTTCCGCAGAAGAGGCGTCTGGGGAGTCGACCTTGATTTTTACGCCGTATTTTTCTTCGAACTTTTGGAAGTGGCCGTTGTAGTTTGCCCACGTTTCAGGATAGGCAATGAGACGAACTTCGCCTTCTTCCTTGGCAAGCTTCACAATCTCGTCGAGGCTGCCACCTACATTGCGGTTGGCCGTAGTTGAAGCGCTATTTCCTCCGCAGGCTGCAATAGTCGTGCCGGTAACGGCAAGTCCTGCGCCTAGGCCGAGAGCCTGGAGAATTGAACGTCGGGAAAGTGTGCTGGACATTGAGTAATCCTTTCGAGTCCGGAGTGAGCTTGAGGACCAATTTCTGGACACTGAAAAGTCTGGCACTCGATGATTTCCCCTAGGTTCCCTCTAGGTTAACTCTAGTGGAAGACAATTTAATACCTTTAAGCAAGAGTTCCTGTCCTTTATAGGGGCCACTTATGCTGGCTTCCGTAACGGTTGACGGAGTTCTTGATTGGAGAAAATATGCCTTTTGTAGAGCTTGTATTAGAATCTTCGGCAGTAATTTTCGATTTTAACGGAACGCTGAGTAACGATGAGGCGGTCTTGGAGAAAGCCTATGACAATGCGCTTAGAAAGTTGAAACTTGAACCATTAAAAGAGGGTGAATACGAAGCCTTGCTTGGGCTAAGTGACCGAGATATTTCACGGATGCTGACGGAAGCTCGTTCTGCAGAACACCGTGTAGAGGAGCTACTTGAAGCTCTGACTGCGAGCTATCTTGAGCAAAGCCGTGGAAATGAGCTGATTGGAACCAAGACGGTGAGCATGATCCAGGCACTCCAGAGCCGAGACATAAGGGTTGGAATCGTCACCGGTACTTTTAGGAAGCTCATTGAGCCTGTGTTGTTCGAGAGTAACTTATCGGCCCTCATCCCATTTGCTGTGACAATCGAAGACGTAAAACGGGGAAAACCGGACCCGGAAGGTTTCCTTCTTGGGGCCAAGGTGCTGGGAGTAGACCCTAAGTCTGTGTTGGTATTTGAGGATTCCGCAGCAGGGATTGCTAGCGCTCATTCCGCAGGGATGGCAGCTGTTGCCGTGGGGCCGAAATCGAAGGGCATGGAGCTCTGTGACTACTCCTTTGACGCAATGGAGAATGCGGCAGAGGCCTTCCTACGCGGTATCTAGCGGATCCGTGAAAACTTCCACTTGAGCCAAATCGCAACGAAGGACATCGAGAGAGTGCTCGATTGGGGTGTCGTCTTTCGAATATGTCGTTCTCTTAATCCTTAGGATGGGCTGGTCGGAACGTAGTTGAAGCTTCTTCTGCTCCCATGCTGTTGGAAGAGCAGGAGTGATCGTTTCCCTCTTGTGAGAGGGTTTCGCGCAATATCGCTTAGACAGGAGCTCATACAAAGACCCTGTCAAGTCTTGACTCAAGAGGTCCGGAGCGACTGGGACTGGGAAGAAAGAATCTTCTATCAACATCGGTACTCCGCTGACTCTGCGTAGTCTAACAATGCGGAATACCTGAGCGTGCTGCTCTAGACCCAATATTTCGGCGATGTCTGGACGTGCAGATTGCAAGTCAGTTTCCAATACTTGGGACTCAACAATGCGGCCCCTCTCTCGGAGCTGGGGAAGGAATCCTTCTATTCTGTTGAGTTCGACGGTGGGCGGTGTCGACTTAATGTAGGTTCCGCCTCCGCGGCCTCGGCGACGCTCAAGGAGGTCTTCGGCCTCGAGTATGTCCAAGGCTCGGCGTAGCGTAATTCTTGATGCATTGAAGGACTCAGAGAGTGTGCGCTCTGAAGGAAGTACATCACCGGGCTTCAAATCGCCATTTGTAATCCGTGAGCGTAGCTCGTCGGCGATATGAAGGTAGAGGTGCGTCTGGCGTTCGAGGCTGTACACACGGACTATCGTACTGTCTGCCTTAAGTGACAATTGGATTGATAGCTCCGTGAATTCCACGTGGGGAGAAGCGACGGCGACGACAACCGTGTCTACCTCGGCGACGAGTTAATGGTCGGCGGTGGAGACGACAGCACCGACGGTCTTAGCTCCAAGCTCCTGCGGAACGGGTACCCCTGCCGCCGAAAACGGCCGAGGGCCCAGCCTTCCACACATATGCGGTGAGGAGGCTGGGCCTTCGGGCTGTCGCGGCGTCGGTATGCAGCGCTTAGCGGCCGAAGTTCTGTACGGCGTAGAGCTTGCCGTCGGGGGCGATGGCCATGCCGATGCCCACGGACTTCGCGCGCGGGTCGAGCAGGTTCTTGCGGTGGCCCGGGGAGTCCATCCACAGCTGGACTAGGCGGGCGTCGCTGTAGTCGTTCCAGGCCTGGAGGACGTTTTCGCCACCGGCCGGCAGGCCGGCGGGGTAGTGGGTCCAGTAGTTCGGGCGGTGGCGGATAACGCCGTCGCGGCTGATGGTGTTGGCCCAATCCTGCGCTAGGTTGGAGAGGTTGGGGTCGACGCGCAGTGGGGCCAGGCCGTTGGCCACGCGCTGAGCGTTGGTCTGGTTGATGAGACCCTGGACGCTGGCTGCTGCCGGGGCCGGGTGCGCGACGGGGCCGGCGGCGGCCGGGACGTTCTGGGTGATGTTCTGCGGCAGGCCGAAGGCGGAGGCATTGAACGGGCCGAAGGAGCTGGCGGCGTTCGCCGGGGCGGTGACGGAGCCGGCGAAGAGGGTTGCGGCGGCCGCGACTGGGGCGACGAACTTCTTAGTGGTGGAACCAAACTGAAGGCGGAACATTGTCGGTGCCTTTCTTTACTTCAAGCCTGAATTGGCGGGTGATTACTGCGCTTCCGCAGTTCTTTTCACTTAAAAGTAAAGCTCTCCATAGCTATCAAAAGCCAGCTGACCAGCAAATTTAAGGTTCGATGGCGGATTTGCGAAGGTTTGCAGCCTGGTTCTCAGTGAAATTCTGAGTTTCGCCGCTTTTTGCCTGATTTTGCATAGGTTTAATGAGATTGCTTCGATTTAAGGGGTAGACCCCGGGGGTGGTGGCTCAGGTGGGGGCTTTAGCGACCTGCAGTTTTAGTTGGTGACGGGGCAGCGTTTAACAATTACTTGTCTATTTCTTTAAAAAAATATGGACATTCACTGGGAAACTGGATTTTGTACTTATGGAAGTCCGATGCGGCGAAGGCCAACGCGGTGGTGTCGCGGGTGAGCTACTTGATGTCCGTGACCGTGTCCGGGTGCTTGTCTAGCCATTCCTGTACGGCCGCGGGCTCCTGGCCCTCGCCGTACTCGTTGACAATGAGATCTTCGAGGCTGCCATAGTGATCGTCGTCAAGCTTTAGCTCCCTGAGCCACTCAGCAACCTCGGGGTTGTCGGATTCGAAGCCACCGCGTGCCAGCCAGTGCAGGCCCTCGGTGCTGCCCAGGGTGCCCTCCGGGTCCTGCAGATCCTTGACGGCGAATGTGGAGTTGGCCCAGAAGGGGCGCCACAGGGTGACCACGATGTCCTTCTTGGCAGCGGTGGCGGATTCCAGCTCCGAGAGCATAGCCGGGGTGGAGGATGTAGCCAGGGTGTAGTCGGTGAGATCGTAGGCGTCGATGGTCTCCTGGGAGGCCTTGGTCAGGCCGGTGCCTGGCTCAATGCCCACGACTCGGCCGTCGAACCGGCCGGCCTGGCCCTTGAGGTCCGCAATCGAATCGACGCCGTCAACGTACTCCGGCACCGCCCAGGTCAGGCGCGCGTTGTCATAGAAGGCCCCGTAGTCCTCAATGGTCCTGCCGTGCTCGTCCATGTACTGCTTGTGGGTGTGCTCCGGCCACGCGGCTGGGTAGATGTCGATGTCGCCGGAGGCGAGCGCGGAGTAGACCGAGGAGGCGTCGCTAAGCGGCGTATGCTCCACCGCGTAGCCGGCTGCCTTGAGCTTATTGTCCAACAGGAAGGCGGCGGACAAGCCCTCCGGCCACGTGGGAATGTAGCCCAGCGTGATGGTCGCGGGATCCTTATCCGTGGTGGAGGAGGAAAGTACTGACGCGCACGATGCAAGGGGAACGGCCAGTGCTGCCGCAAGGATGGTGGGCAATACCTGACGGGGAAGCATGGTGTGTCCTTTCGCGGAGTGTGGTGACAACATCGCTAAAGCAATGGGCCGCGAAAATACAGTAGCGCGAGTGGGTAGGATCGGTGCAAGGTATGAAGGAGGGGCGATGCGCAGGCACGTTGTGGTTATGGGGGGTATCGAGCTGCGGAAAGTCTACGGTGGGGGAGCTGCTGGCGCAGCGCACCGGCCTTCCTTTTCGTGACGGTGACGATATGCACCCTGCGGCGAACATAGAGAAGATGGCGGCGGGGCACGCGCTTGAGGACGATGACCGCACGCCCTGGCTCGAGTCCATCGGACGATTTCTTGCTGCTCAGGAGTCCGGCGCCATCGTGGCGAAGGCGTGCACCTTGAAGAAGATGACCATGACCAAGATGACGGCAACGGCGGCGATGGCAATTCCGAGCAACGGGCCGGCGCCCAGGACGGGTTCCCAGGTATCCATGACGTTCATGAGGCAAAGCCTTCTCTGCGCTATGTGATCTAGGTTTACCCCCGTTTTCTATGTGGTTACAACCACCGGGTGTGAGGTTGCCAGCCCTGCGGTAGCGTGTGAAACATGAAGAACCGCATTCTTGTCGCAGCTGCCGCTGCGGTTGTATCTGTTAGCCTCTCCGCCCCCGTCGCCAGTGCCGAGCTCACCCAGACCGAGCGCGATCAGTTCCTCACCGACCCGGTAGGTGCCATCGCGTGGCAGTCCATTAAGGGCTCCTCCAACGCTGTGCGTGCCGACGGCGGATCTTTCACCGCTGCCTCCCTCTATTCCATGACCTCCCCGGGTCAGAACATTGGCATGCCCGCGCTGCAGGGCTGCGCTGAGCGGGTTGGTTCCTCCTCGCCGGCGGGCGGAGTGCGCTTCGTCGCCGCGGCACTGTGCGCCACGTTCGATGCGAACGCGCGCGCCGAGGTGCAGAGCGCGAACCTGCCCACCCTGTAGCTGTGCCTCGCACGATCCTTACCTATATATAAAGGAACCCCGGCCGCGAACAATGCGGTCGGGGTTCCTTGCAGTTGTGCTATGCGCCGAGGGCGCTGCACTAGAAGGGGCGGGGGCTGTGTTTTAGAACAGGCCCTCAGCCTCCTTGCCAAAGTCGTTGACGGTTGCCTTGCGGGAATCAACGTTCTGGTCGTTGGCGGTGGAGTTGTCACCCTTCAGGCGGGAAATCTGGGTAACCTCGATGAAGTTCTTAATGCGGCCTTCCTTGGTGTTGCCGTCGCCGAAGTCCAGGTTGGCAACGCGAGCGGACTCACCAGCGTTAATCGGGTTGGCCAGGGTCACCTCGAAGGAGCGGGTGGAGGTCTTCTCGTCGAAGCCCAGGTCGCGGATGTGCGCACCGTTGGAGGAACGCGGGGTGATGAGGCGGTCAACGCCCTTCGGGCCCTCAGCGGTCTTGACATCAACGCGGTACTGAACTGCCGGGAAGTCGCCGTAGTAGCGCTCGGAGCCGACGTTATCCAGGCGGAGAGCAACGGTACCGGCGAAACCAGCGTGCTTAGCACCGGAGGTGGTCAGAACCGGCTTCAGGTCCAGCTTCTCGGTGGAAGCGGTGCCGTTGTCGATCTGCTCCTGCTTCTTCTTGTCGGCTTCCTCTTCCTTCTTGCCCTCAGCCTCGGACACGGCCTTCTCCTCCGGAGCGACCTCGTTGTCCTTGATGACCTCGGCGTCAGCCTCCGAGGACTTCTCCTCCTCAACAACCTTCGGGTCGTTGACGTCGGTGGTGTTCTGAGCGTCCTTGTTCGGAGCGTAGGAATCCGCGATGTCGTCGTACAGCTTGACGCGAACCTCGTTCTTCATCGGCTGCATTGCGGACCAGAAGGTCGGGGTGGACCAGGTGCCGTTCGGCTTGCAGTACTGCTGGGTACCGGTCATGTTCAGAACGCGGAAGCCGTAGGTGGCCTCACCGGTGTGGTTCGGCGGAACGTCGTACGGTCCGATGGACTGGCCGGCCTCCCAGGACAGGGAGTAGGACGCGGAAGCGCCCAGCTTGGTGGCAATCTGGTGGGAGACGCCGAAGGAGCCCTCAGCACCCTTGCCGGAGCCCTTGCCGCCCAGGTTCATGGAGGTGGTCTCGGTACGGTCACCGTTGACGGACAAAGAGATGGACTGGGACTTGGACAGCTTCTGCTGCAGCGGGATGTCCTTCTTGGTCTGGTTGGTGGTGGAGATGGTGCCAGCCGGCATGAAGTTGTCGGTCACCTTGTAGACCACGGTGCGGTGGTCCTCCCACGGGTTGCACACCGGGCGCGGGTTGAGGACGTTGGCCTTCATGTGGTCGGAACCGTGGGTGGTGTGAACGATGGGGAGCTTGGCGTTGACGGCCGGGGTCTCCGGGTAGGACTCGGTGTGGGTTGCAGCAGAAGCTGCCGGTGCGATGAGGGCGGTGCCTGCAATCGCGAGGCCGGCGACGAGGCCAGCGGTACGACGACGCATGGTCATGGTGAAATCTCCTGAAAAATGTTGGTTTGGGTCTTCGAGAAGAACTCGAATGTCGGGCGACGCACTGTGCATGCGCTGTACGGCCCTGTGTGTTTCCGTACGGCTCAGTGCGTGACGTGAAGTAACCATAAGGCGGATTTCAGGAAAGCGCACCCTTAACGTTGTGTATACTTTTGACCTTAAATTAAATTTCGATAGGGTAGCACGGAGGTGAACAATTGGCTAAGAAATTTGCCTCTACCTCGCAAATGTCCCTATAGACCGTATGGTGCGAAAACGTCTGCTTGACCGATTGGACATAAACTAAAGTTTGACCTCATCCAGGGGTGAAATCGGGTTGCTGGAAGGTGTCGGGAAGTTACTTTTTAACTCGCAAAAAGCAAACAAAATTGCAAAAGCTAACACCCGCGGCTTAAAACCTGCTGAAGCTAACGCCGTCTAATCCTCTTCGAGCTCCGGATCCTCGGCGCGTGCCTGCTCAAAGACCTCGGCCGCTGCGCGCAGGTTGATAGCGCCGATAAGGAGCCCAACCACGATGTCCGGCCACGGGCTTGCCCACGCCAGCATCACCAGGCCAGCCAACAGGATGAGCACGTTCGCGGCCACGTCGTTGCGTGCAGCCAGCCACGCCCCGCGGGTGAGCGCCCCACCGCGGCGCAGCCGCACCAGTAGCATGGCGCACACGAGATTGATGAGCATCGCCACCACGGCAGTGCCGGACAAGGCAAGGGGTTCCGGGACGGCTCCAGTGATCATCTTCCATATGGCAGTGCTTAGCGACGCCACCGCGGGCACCAGAATCAGCCCCGCCAACACGTAGCTTGCCTTCCGGCGTCCCTCCGGGCGCCACCGTAGCGCTGCGAGCACGAGCGCGTTGATGAGGAAGTCCTCCAAGAAATCGGCTGCGTCCGCGAACAAGGAAGCGGAGCCAATAATGGAGGCGACGAGGACCTCGCCGAAGAACCCGAAGAGGTTGAGCGCAGCCACCCAGGCCACGATGCGGCGCGCGCGGGCATCCAGGGTGGAGGAGGACAGATCGGAACTCATAACGGTTGAGCTTACTGTGTTGCCGCTGCGTCACGCGCTCAGGGGGTGGGCTAGTCGGAGACGACGATGTCGTCGTCGCGGCGGTGCTTCTCACCGGCAAACCCGCCGTAAGCGGTAATCAGCGCGGCGACGGCCAAGATGATGATTCCGGGGATGGGGCTAGGGGCGTCGTTGGACGCATTCATCGCTGTGGCGAGGAAGGGGAGCAGTCCGGCGACCGCGGAGGCAATGTTGGCGGAAATCGCCACTCCGGAATAGCGGACGTTTGCCGGGAAGATCTCGGACAACAGTACGCCGGATACCGAGTAGGTGATGGTGACGAGGGAAAGCCCCAGGCAGACTGCCAGGGTGAGCAGCACAACGTTGCCTGAATCAATCATGGCCCACAGTGGCCACGCCATCACTGCAGTGGCCACTCCGCCAAAGCCAATGATGCGCCCGGGGCCGAATTTTTCGCCGAGGCGGCCAAAGATAAGGTTGATAAAGATCTGGCACACAGCGGCCAGCAGGGTTGCGTTGACAACAGTCTGGCGTTCAAAATCTAGGGCTGTGGTGGCGTAGGAAAGTACGTAGGTGCTCATGACGAAGAATCCGCCGATGCCTAGAAAGGCCGCGGCCGATGCCAGGCAGATCTGCGGAAAGTGGCGGGTGAACAGCTCCTTGAGTGAGCCCTTGTGGGCAGCTTCGTCGGCTTCAGCTTCCTCCTCTAGGGCCTTGTATACGGGGGACTCTTCGGCCTTGGTGCGGATCCACAAGGCAACGCCCAGGAATGGGAAGGCGATGAGGAAGGGGATGCGCCAGCCCCATGAGTTGACAGCGTCGTCGCTCAGCATAAGAACAAGTGCGAAGGCGCCGGAAGATAGGAGTGTTCCTGCGGGAGAGCCGATCTGAACGAACGCTGCGTAGCGCCCACGCTTTTCCGCGGGAGCGTGCTCGATAGCCATCGTGGTGGCGCCGCCCCACTCGCCGCCTACAGCGACTCCTTGAAGAAGGCGGAGAATCACTAGCGCGATGGGAGCCCAGACGCCGATCGAGGCGTACGTGGGGAGTAAGCCAATGATGCCGGTGGCTACGCCGATGACAACGATGGAGATGATGAGCGCTGGGCGCCGGCCCATCTTGTCGCCGATTTGGCCGAATAGTACGGCGCCGAGTGGGCGGGCGAGGAATCCGACGCCGAACGTAGCGAAGGACGCGAGCGCTGCTCCCGTGCCGGACATTCCGGAGAAGAACAGGTCATTGAAGACGAGAGCGGCGGCGGTGCCGAAGAGGAAGAAGTCGTACCACTCGAGCGCTGTGCCTACGAAGGCTGAGCTGGCGATGCGGAAGACGTCCTTGGAATCGACCTGGATTTCTGCGTGCTGAGACTCTGCGGGCAGACTCTCAGCGGGAACTGCTGAAGGTGCGGGAGTGCTCATGTCGAGGTGCTCCTTGTGTGAGACGTGTTACTTTTTCCCAACACGATAGAGGTAGATCACCTCGCGGGGGTGGCGTCTTGAGTGTTGTTTATGCATGGCACCAGCTTCTGAGCGGTTCAGCTGTGACCATGCACAGCACCGTTACGATCTAGTGTGGCGCGCGGCGAAGGGCGAGGAGTGCCTTAGCTGCATCCTTCGGGTGGGAGATGTCCAACCCGGTAGTGTCCGTGACCTGGCGAAGGCGATTAATCACCGTATTGCGATGGCAGCCTAAAGTGCGCGCGGTGTCCTTTACTGATCCAGAATCCAGAAAGGCCACGAGCGTCTCGTAGACCGGCTCATGCTCCCAGCGCAGCGTGTCTATGTCGCGGGTGAGTTCGTTGATTCCGCTGTGCTCAAAGTTGGCCAGGGCATTCCCGGCCACGGCCCAGAGAAGCTCGGGCGCGTCGTACAGCATGCTGAGCTCGCCGGTTGCCGCGAAGACGCTCGGGGCCTGCCGCGCGGCGTTCCGGACGCCTTCGAGGCCCGCGGTGTGGGGAAACCGTACTCCCGGGACGGTGACGAGTAAATCACTGGAGAGTTGAGTGGATGCTGGCCTTCTGGCCATGGGCCAGAAGGCCACAAAAGTGCCGCGAAAGCCATGGCCAAAAGCTTGTCCCGTGGAGATTGGGCTGCGCAGCAGGCTATTGAGGCGAATTGCTGCACTGGGGTGGGCTACTATAACGTCAAAGGAATCGGTTAGGCCGACCCCTAGCGCGCGGGCGACCTCTGCAATGTCGAAGGGGTCCAATTGTTCCGCGGAGAATAGCCGTTCAACGTGGCGAGCGTGCGCAAGCTGCGCGTCGTTGTGGCTGCGGGCTTCTTCAAGGAGAAAGGCATCACGCACCATTAGGTTGTACGAAGTCACAACGGAATGGATCTGAGACACGTGGTCAATCAGTGTGTCCTGATCTGCGCCTGCGGCGGTGCGTAGGTGTGACCAAAGGATGGTGAAGTCGAGCTGGATTGCGTCGATAAGCCAGGCCAGTTCCACGCCCTGCTGTGCACGCCGACGTCCCAGCGCCTGCGAGTGCGCCTCCATGTCCTCTAAGGGCATCGCGCCTGTCAGGACGTCGGTGATGTGGGCGAAGGCTTCAAAGGCGGTGAGGCGTAGCTCTTCGTCGCTCACCTGCGCATCACCGTACCGGTCCCCAAATTCCGTCAGGAAGTCCTCCACCATCTGTGGGACGTGGGCGCGGGAGACAATGGCTCGCCACCTGTCATTGTGCATGTGCACAAGCCTACACAGTGATGGTTAGTAATTTGCCTGGTGTGTGTCACAGTACGAACTAGAATGTGGTGAACCACACAAGGAGGATGCATGATCACGCTTATTGACAACGCCCACATCCTTACCCAAGACCCTGATCACCCGGTGGCGTCAGCAGTTGCGTGTGCCAACGGGCGCGTTCTGGCGCTGGACCAGGCAGCGCGGTCGTTGTCTGCCGATGAGACGTGGGACGCCGGCGGACGCACACTCACCCCCGGGTTCAATGATGCGCACGCCCACTCAGTATGGTTCGGCCAAACGCTGCTGGATGTCTCCCTGGACCGCGCCACCACGCCCGATGATGTCTACGGCGCGCTTTCTGCCGCTGAGCCTAACCCCGATGGGTGGATAGTTGCTGCCGGCTTCCGGCCCTCAGGGTTGGACGCTTCCGTTGACATTGCAGCGCTGGATCGCGCGACAAACGGCAAGCCTCTGCTCATTAAGCACAATTCTGGGCACGCCTACACAGTGAACACGGCTGCTCTTCGCGCCGCGGGCGTGGACCCCGCAGATCCCCCTGAGGTCGAAGGCGGGGAGTTCCTCACCGATGACAATGGGTGCACCGGTGTACTGGATGAAAACGCGATGCGCTACATCCAAGAGGTCACGCTGCCTGAATCCGGAGCAGAGATTGGCCGCGCGCTGGAGAAGGCTACCCGGCAGTACCTGGAATGGGGCCTGACGTCAGTGACGGATGCTGGCGTGGCCGGCGGGTGGATTGGGCATAGCCCCCGGGAAATCGCTGCCTACCAAGACGCCACCCTGCACACACGAATGCAGGTGATGGTCACCATGGACGTACTGCATGCAGTGGCAGGGCACGCGGCAGACGGTCCCGGCTGGGGACTTGATGGCGGAATCCGCACGGGATTCGGTGACGAGTGGTTGCAGTTGGGACCGGTCAAGATATTTAGCGACGGATCGCTCCTGGGCACCACCGCCGCCCTCACGGAGGACTATGCCTGCTGCGCGCACCATGGCTATTTTCAAGGAGATCCGTCTCAGATGCGCTCCCGCGCTCTCGACGCGGCGGCCTCCGGCTGGTCCCTGGCCATTCACGCTATTGGGGACGCCGCAGTGGACTTTGCCATTGAAACCTTGGAGGAAGCCACTGCACGCTATGGCGCCCCGTCGATGCCGCACCGCATCGAGCACGGCGGGGTGGTGCGGCCGGATCAGATAGAGCGGCTGCGCGGTCACCCCATCGTCGTGGTGCCGCAGCCATTGTTCATCTCAGCTTTCGGAGACGCCATGGCAGAGGCCTTGGGTCCACAACGCGCTGCGCTGAGCTACCCGGGCAAGCGTCTGCTTGATGCCTTCCTGGTCCTTCCCGGCAGCTCCGATCAACCCGTCGCGCCGGGCCGGCCGCTGGACGTCATGCAGGCTTTCGTGGAGCGGCGCACCGCGTCCGGTGAGCTCTATGGGCCACAGGACCGGCTAACACCTGCGGAAGCCCTGTACGCCTACACCGCCGGATCGGCTGCAGCGACAGGCTGGGCAGGGCGTAAGGGGCAGGTGATTCCGGGCCAGTTGGCGGACTTCGCCTTGCTGTCCCACGACCCTTTGACCACTGCATTCACAGACATCAGCGTGGACGCCACCATCGTCGGCGGCGAGCTGCGCTACGGAACTATCTAAGGAGAACATCATGCGAGAGACCACCAATGAGCAATTCCTGGCAGACTTTCAGGCCATGTCAGCTAATGGCGCGACTCCGGGCGGCGGTGTGGAGCGCCAGGCGGCGAGTGAGGGCGATAACCTCAACCGCGCCTGGTTCCACGAGGTGCTGGAGTCCCTCGGCGCGCGGGTCATCTATGACGAGATTGGTAACCAGTACGGCCTCTTCGAACTCGTGCCGGGCGCGGACTACGTGGGGCTGGGCTCGCACCTGGACTCGCAGCCGCTGGCTGGCCGCTTCGATGGCGCGTATGGTGTGCTGGCCGCGGCGCATGCGGCGGGCCGGGTGGCGCAGTCCGGCGTGGACGCGCGCTACAACCTCGCCGTCATCAACTGGTTCAACGAGGAAGGCTCGCGCTTCGCGCCGTCGATGATGGGCAGTTCTGTCTTCACGGGGGTGCTTGCGCTTTCCGACGCCCAATCGGTCACCGATCTCGCCGGCGTCACCGTCGCGCAGGCGCAGGAGGAAGCGGGCTGGGCCCCGCGCGAGGAAGCACCGACGCTGGCAGCATACGCGGAGATCCACGTGGAGCAGGGCAAGGAGCTCGAGGCCGCGGGCAACACCATTGGTCTGGTCACGGCCACGTGGGGAGCGCGAAAATTCCAGGCCGTGGTGTCCGGCGAGCAGGGGCATACCGGGTCGACGCTCATGGCGGACCGGCGCGATGCGCTCTTCGGCGCTTCGCTCATCATCTCCGCGGTCCAGCGGCTGACCCGTGAGTTCCCGGAGGGTAAGCTGCAGGCCTCGGTATCGCAGTTGACGCTGGAGCCGAACTCGCCGGTGACGATCGCCCGTGAGGTGCGCTTCAACGTGGACCTGCGCTCGCCGTCCTCGGAGGTCCTGTCCCAGGCGCAGGAGAAGCTGCGGGAGCTCATCGCCGCGGCGGAGGAAGAATCCCGCACGTCCGTGGCGCTGGATCTCACCCACGAGTGGGCGCTCAACCCGTACCCGGACGCCGGGGTAAAGCTGGCGCGCGAGGTAGTGGAGGAGCTGGGCTACCCCCACCAGGAGATCTACACGGTGGCCGGGCACGATTCGACGAACCTCAAGGAGTTCGTGCCCACGGTCATGCTGTTCATCCCGTCTAAAGACGGCATCTCCCACAACGAGAAGGAATTCACCACTGAGTCCGACTGCGTGGCCGGCCTAGACGTGCTCACGCACGTGACCCGTCGGCTGGTCGTCTCCGGCTGCGGGGAGAGCTAGTTCGTGTCGCTCCAGGGCTCGTAGCCGTAGGCGCGCAGCGCGATCTCGAATCCGCGGCGCATGGCGGCGAGCTCGTCCTCGCTGACCTCGTAGGTACGCAGGCGGGCCGGTCCCGCCATGGGGACGTTAAGCAGGAAGCGCCCGCCCTCCTCAGTGATGCGGCAGACGCGGCGGCGCAGATCCGCAGGGTCGTCGGTCAGCGTAATGAGATCGTCGCGCACCAAGCGCTTGACGGCTTGACCGATGGTGGCAGACTGCCAGCCCAATACCTTGCGCAGTTCGAGCAGGGAGATGGGGCCCTGCTTGTCGATGAGCCGGAGAAGTGCGAGATGAGAGCCGGAGATTCCGTAGCGGCGGCGGGCCTCGGTATCAAAGCGGTTGCGAGCGCGCTCGAGCCGCAGCCATGCCGAAATGGTCTCCTGGACGGATTCGTTGTGTGTCACGATTTCTAGACTAAAAGTGTTGCCGGGGAGTCTGCAAGCAGTTCTGAGGGCTGTAAACATAGAACTGAAAAAACTTCAGCGCCCGGGCCGCGCGCAGTGGGGGCCTCGGACGCTGAAGCTTCTCTATCTCTCTCTGTGTGCGTTCTCTCCAACGCACGAGAGATAGTATGCAACTTTTTTATTAAAAATGTGTGTGGCAATCTCGAATCTTTCCTCCCAGATCCCTGTGAGCGTCCTACCCTCGGCTTTTCCTCCTCGAAGCAGCCCGCGGGGGAGTGTGCGGGGGATGCGAGCGGGGGTGAAGGAGGCGAAAACACCGTCGAGCCCCCGGGTTTTGAACGGGGGCTCGACGGTGTCTCTATCACGTACCTTCGTGTATCGGCCTAAGCCGCCCTCCGAAGGGATGAACTGCTCCCCATTAGTTGGACTGAGAAAATCAGTTACCGACTAGTGGGGAGTAGTTTTCATTGAGAGCTCGAAGTTCGCTGAGTGAGCATCAGCGCGAGCAGTTGGTTGAACTTTTTGAGCAAGGCATGGGCTTTAAGGCTGCTGTCACTGCTCTTGATGTCTCCAAATACGCCGTCCGTATGCTCTATCGTCGGTTTACGCTGCATGGCAGGTTATGTCTCGTGGAGAAACCGACTAAGCAGCAGTATTCGTTCGAAATCAAGAAGGAAGTTGTCCAACGTCACCTTGCTGGTGAGACAGCGATGGATCTCGCGCGTGAATTTGGCCTGTCATCAGAGCAGCTAGTCAGCCAGTGGTCGTGGAAATGGCGTAAAGGTGGCGATGACGCGTTAAAACCGAAGTCGAAAGGCAGGCCTAAAGGTTCGGCCGCGCCGAAGCTGCTCACGGAGGAGGACAAGCTGCGTCGCCAGATCGCACGGTTGGAAGCGGAAAACGCTTACTTAAAAAAATGCGGGACTTGAGGAATCAGGGACACGCCTGAAAGTCCAGGCGA
>OJLL01000016.1_pt1 | contig 60523 bp, 73 predicted proteins | sample 1596941 | NCBI WGS metagenome assembly OJLL01 (sample SAMEA3904689, study PRJEB24821) | metagenome | biome: Builtin; feature: hospital; material: surface | place: USA | collected 2013-08-13 | reverse complement strand
GTAAACTACCTCTCCCCGCCCCGTCACGGCAGGAAGCAGCGCTGTCTACCAAACAGGGGTCAGGCCTATTCCTGCCTTTCCCTTTTTCTGGCTTGCCTGCGCGCACGCCTTCGAGCACGCTTTGCTTTGCGGATGTCGACAACCCAACGCGGAACAAACGGCCACGGAAGCGGAACCCCGAACACACCCGTAAGTGCAATGAAGAAGAGGATGAGAGCTGCCATGAGCAGAAACGTCAGCACCGTGTAGACAAACTCGGGAGGGTTTAAACTGTCGACCAACCCTGCGATACCCATTACGCCAAAAAAGAGCGAGCCGTAAGGATAAAGGAAAAGGGTGCCATCCTTTGCATCGCCTTCCGAATCGCCTGAGTCGTACCACTCTTCCGATCTGGGATTTCTGCGCACCTCCAAAATGTGGTAGGCCCAGAAGAGCACCATGGCAAGCACTGACCCGGCGCAAAAGAGCAGATAGGGAATATCCGTGTCCATGGATATGACCTCCCGTGGATACTGGTGCCGGTATGTAATTAAAACGCTACCAGCGTCTGCTGGGGTAAGGGATGAAACGAATCGACATACGGATGCGCGCAGCACCCAAACCAAGGACAATGTATAAGACCGACCACTTGTAATGCTCGTAGCCTTGCGACCAGGAGGCCCCTTACCTTTAGCGTGTCCGGCCTCCGCATCGACCGCACCATGCAGGCGCTCCCGCCTTCGTCTTGCTCACTATCGAGCCCTCCGCCACCTTGCTTGCCGACGCCCTCCCAACCAACCCCTCGGCTACCGAGGTCGGTCCCCAACTCCTTGACTGCGGCCTTGAGCGAAACATGTGAATGGTCCTCGTACATCGCGACCGCGTCGCGCTTGACCTGATCCGAATAAGCCTCCCTAGGCATGGAGGTAAACTACCTCTCCCCGCCCCGTCACGGCAGGAAGCAGCGCTGTCTACCAAACAAGAGTCAGGTCCTTCACCCCCCTTGACACCACGAATAGAAATCCAGGCAAATGCCTAGGAACAAAACCCGGGGTACTTCACTGATCGTGCAACGAGAAAAACACTTAATTCTTTGGTAGGTAAAGGATTTCACATGCTCAGCCTTTTAACCATAGTTTTATGGGGAACTTAGACGCTCGATACAAGGGCATCTCCCTCACCTTTCAGGTTACGAGCTTTTACCAGATCTAGAGGCGTTAAAATCGAGGGCGAAAGAAAAGGAGCAGTTTTGCCAAACACCATTAAATTCAGAGATCTCGAAGTTTCCAACCGCCGTATTGAGCTTCAAGCCGAGTTCCACGATCAGGCACATACACTGTGGTATGAATTCGATCGTGATATACGCCCCAGCACAAACGCCATTGCTGTGGCTCTAAGTACACTCAGTGGCACCAAATTCGAATCAATCCAATATGATTTCCCGGTGTCAGAACAAACCAGACAGGGAATCGAAAGGTTTACGAAAAGTACTGTCGAAGCTACAGATTCATGCATCCCAATTGCGCCCCGTGGCGGGGGCCATATTTTAAGTTTTTCCGGTGGTTTCGACTCTTACGCAGCCCTGCGATTGCTTGGCCCCGAAACCAATCTTGTATCGCTCGACTTCGGTGGCTGGTTTGAACGAGAAGCTCGCTTCTTTACCGACTTTGATCCCCTAGTCATAAAAACAAACATCCGTCGAACCCCGACTCAAACAGATTCATTGGCGAGGAATCATTGGACCTTCATGGCTACCGGTGCGATTCTTACAGCAGAGTATTTCGGTGCCACACAACATTCTTTTGGCTCCATTCTTGGTGAGACTTTCTCGAGGCCGGTTAAAAGGCCCAAAAAAGTCGACCCACTAGAGATCGTCGGGCTTCAAGAGACACCCATCACTAATGGAATTACCGAGCTGGGTACCGCTAAACTGCTGCTACAAAGTGATCCCGAGCATATAGCCGGTTCAATCCAATCACTTGCTGGTAACACAGACAGAAAGAAGTTCTTAAAGACAGCCATCACCAGGTTGTTAGCGCCGCAATTTTCCGAAAAACTTACTCTCCCAGAACTGCCAGAGACCTGGTCAAAACCAATTACTGTTACTGACTCATACACCACCACGATGAGTCTCCTGTACTTCATTTCCCAGGGACAGGAGGAACTTATTTCTCCACTCTTTAAAGAAATCCCAGATTCTTTGGCTTCATTCGCTTCGAAGACTGATATGAGCTTTATGCTTAAAGCCAACACGGACCATTACCAGTTTTTACCGAATTCGGTCGCCGGAAAGCTCCTAGCGAATCTCGAGCGTTACGGCTTCTCACCTTATACTGAGTTTGACTGGGAAAACGCAAAAGCTACACGAGAGTTTCTAAACGACCTTTTTGGAAAGTAAAACTCTTGGTCACATTCGGTAGGGCTCAATTCCTCTTAACCGAGGACAAGTTTCAAGATCGCTGTAACCGCCTACCACACCGCGGTGGTACCTTTACACGAAGAACAAATTCTATTCGCCGGAAAACAGTCTGATCAATCAAGAACTACCGGTGTTCCGTACGTCCTTCCAGTTTGGATAGTTCTATTCACTGTTTTCGCAGGATCGATACGCTAGGCCTTAGGCCCCAGCCCGGAGCGGTACCTATCCATGATTCTTTCCAGATCACGGAACAGCGCCGGGCCGTACTTCGGATGACGCAATCCGAATTCCACGCTGGCGGGGATGAAGCCAGCTGGGTTGCCAAGGTCGTGGCGGATTCCGTCGTGGACCACGACGTGGACGGGGTGGCCCTCGGAAATGAGTAGATCGATGGCGTCGGTAAGCTGCAGCTCTCCGCCCTTGCCTGGTTTGATGCGACGGAGCGCGTCGAAAATCGCGCGATCTAACAGGTAGCGGCCCGTAGCCACTAGGTTCGACGGTGCGTCCTCGACCGCAGGCTTTTCCACCATGCCCACGACCTTCTTCACGCGGGCGTCGCCAGTGGCTTCGATATCAAAAACGCCATAGCTGGAGACATGGGCGGGGTCGACTTCCACCGCCAACAACACAGAGCCACCCTGCTCCTGGCGTACCCGGATCATCTCGCTCATCGCCGCGGTAGGCTCAATGACGTCATCCGGAAGCATGACAGCAAAGTAGTCTTCATCATCATCCAAAACAGGCTCAGCCAACCCCACTGCATGGCCCAACCCCAAGGGTTTGTCCTGGGTTACGGCAACCGGGTGAATTATCTCCGCCGCACGCTCAACCTTTGCTGCTTGCTCATCCTTGCCGCGGGCGCGGAGGATTTCCACAAGATCCGGGAACCTATCAAAGTGGCGCATGACTTCGTCTTTGCTTGGCGACGTCACAATGGCCATCCGCGATGCCCCTGCCGCCGCAGCTTCCTCCGCGATCATTTCAATGCCTGGGGTGTCCACAACCGGGAGCAATTCCTTGGGGACAGTCTTGGTAGCGGGCAGGAAACGAGTGCCCATGCCAGCAGCGGGGACTACGACGGTGCGGACAGACAGAGAGTTAGCCATAAAACAATCGTATTACATTGAGCGCTCTGACCATGGTTACACCCTCTAGATCTCTAGCCAATAAAATCCAACTCTCGCCGACATTCAGGCCACCTTCGCCCATACTCAATGAGACTCCTGCCGGTACTTTGCCCCGTGCGCTAGATGCGCTGTGACCACGCATTAGTTAGAACGCTGAACAAAAGAGGTTCGAATTCCTAGTCAGTGCATATTTGCTTAAGTCTTTGTTTATGGGACGTTGATTGACCAAGTTCTTACTAAAACCTATCTCAGGTCTCGACCTTGTCTCGCCTGTCGCACCTATGCCCAGTATCATTAAAGATCTTGGTCTAGACCAGTAAAGGACTCTCTCTATGAAGAAAAGATTTTCCATTCCTTTCGACGCCACTAGTTGTTCCATAGCTCTTCGGCCCGAAAAGGACTTACGCTGGGCTTTTTATGCCTTCAAAATCGATTTCCCAAAGATTGAAAACCCTGAATCTTTGGCAGAGTCGACTGGACTCAAATGGAGCCCCGGCCTCAACTCCCTCTACCGATATTCCAGTAGCTCTCAGGGAGGCGAAACCACGTACAACTCCCCCTTCAAACTGCCCCAAGGCTGTGACGAAGTAATCATCGAGCCCGTCCAATGGAAGGATCGGGCTAACCCAATTCCCATCCCACCTTTCGAGCTAGTTGTCACGGCCAATTGGCCTGGGGCAAATGTAGTTACTATTTTTGGAGAGCCGCTTAATGACTGACATTTCTGTAGTAATTGGATTCCGCGATTGGGGCGCACTCCGGCTTGAGCTAGCACTGGAGTCTATCCGTCAATCTTTTGGCCAGTTCGATGGTGAGGTAATTCTTTCTGACTTTGGCTCTACTGACCATGAAGCAAACCGCAGGCTCGCACAGAGACTGGGCGTGAAATACGTATTTACACCGGACCAAGGTTACTGGTCTCGTTCTGAAGCTCTTAATGCAGGATTCGTACACGCGGACGGCGAAATCCTGGTATCTACCGATGCAGACATGGTTTTCACGCCTAAGGCGTTTGAGCGCATTGCCGCCGTAGCTAAACAGGATGGGCAATCTGCTTACTTCTTGCAGTGCCGAGACCTTCCCGAGGGAATGGACGATTCTTGGGTAGCTGAGCACCCCAATAGCTGGAAGGAGATGGAACGAGCTGCTCGGCTACGTCCACGCTGGGGAATGGGCGGAATGATGGCCATTCCTCGAGAAGGCTTCGACCTCATTCGTGGGTTCGATGAACGCCTTCACACCTACGGCGGTGAGGACCTCGATTTCGCGCAACGCGCCCGTCGAGCTGGATACAGGACGGTCTGGATAGATGACCCCGAGGTGCGCATGTACCACATGTGGCACCCCAAGACGATCAACACCGTTAACCAAACCGACGAAGGAAGAGAAGCCGTACGCTTCAACAGGTCCGTCGTCCACCACGACAAGTCGTTCGTACGAAATACCAATCAGTGGAAACATCGCCGTGGCGACGAGAACCCGGCGGTATCGGTGGCCATTTCCACATATAACCGCGCAGATTTCCTTAGAGAAACGATTCTCTCGGTGCTTAACCAAACGATGCAGGATTTCGAAATCGTAATCGTCGACGATGGCGGCTCTGACCACACGAAGCAGGTCGTAGACGAAATTAACGACTCCCGAATTAAGTACTATTGGCAAGAGAATCAAGGCATTTCGGCTGCACGAAACCTTGCAGCCGAGAAAAGCACTGGCTTCTACACTGCCGTCATCGATGATGATGATCTCATGCACCCTAACCGACTCCAATGGCAGCTCGAGGGAATCGAGGCCGGCGCCGTTGGCAACGTTGGCTGCTTCATCAACTTTGAGCACGACGACGGAACAATGCAGCTCTTCGTGGGTAAGAATCCTACCGCGGAGCGTTCCATTCCTACCGGTTCCGCACCGGGTCATGGTACTTGGATGCTGCAAACAGACGTCATTCGAAAGCTAAAATATGACACCTCTCTTTCTAGCGGCGTAGACAACAATTTCTTCCTTCGCTTGCTCCGCTCGGGCTACAAAGTAACCCACACAGGCAAGCCCCTCACGCTTCGCCGTATGCATTCAAGCCAGGTAACTAATACCGACGTAGGCAATCAAACGCGTGCAGCCGCAGAAACTCTCAACTTCCTGCGCTGGCGATATGACGAAGCACAGCGCAAAATCGCTGAAGAACGGGCCAATGCCACACCACAGTGGCCAAAGATTGGTGACAAGAAGGAGATGCTGGAGGAAGCACGCCGCTACCTCCCCGATCACCTCAGCACCAAGAATTTAATCGTCACCTCGCCCCTCCCCCAAGCGGAATGGACCGGCCAAGTAACTGCCACGAAGGTCCATCTACTAGAGCACGGGGAAGACGAAGCCGAGGAAGTCATCACCGACGTTTCGATCATTCTCACCGCTAGCTACGAAGATATGGTTAAGCTGCGCCAAAGTGGGGCCGAATTCAGTGTTGCTCTGGCGGACGGAGATGCACCTAGTGATCCGTTAAATGTACTAGCAAACGGAATCATTCCTTCCCTGAATACCAGCAAGCCCGATGCAGTATTTGCACTATTCGTCCGGCTCGCACCGGAAGACAAGTTCGACGTGTTCGTAGGCGACCATGGCTTGATCGCCGACAAGTTCAACACTCTAGAGAACAAAGCCAACGCGTTTGTAGTAGGACCGAAGCACTTCGAGGCAGATAATGAAGTTTAAACGAATTCAGGAACCAGGAAACCGAACTGGCTACGAAGCCGTTCTCTCGGAATACGACTCTATTCCCCCGAGCAACAAAGTCATCATTGATGAATTGCCGGAAAAGATTGACCCGAACCGGGAGGCCATTGCGCTATATCTCATCTTTGGAAAGTGGGTAGGTTCTGATTTCGCAGTCCCGCAGTGGATGTCCCCTCATACCGGTGAAACCATTGCGCGGGCAGCATCTCCTATCACTGTTAACCCAACACCTTTTGAGTACTACCCAAAGGGCCTTCCTATAGGCAACCGAGACCTCTTATGCACCGACTCAGTCGAGGTTGGCAACGAGCAAAGCACGGTTTCAGTCCTTCCCGCTCACTCTTGGTCCGGCGCAGTGAGAGGTTTCGATTCGCTCATGGTTTCTTCTAACGCCTTTGTGTTTCAGGAAACCCCCGAAGACGTAGCCCCGCTAGTAGGAATCGCCGTTCTTTTCGCTGAGGATCTGAACGCTGATTCTGTGTGTGTCCGAGCTAATCTTGCCGAAAGTGAAGAGAACCGAATAGCCGAGCTTCTTTCAAGCGTCCGCTTGGGTTTTAAGGCTACACAGGGCTAACTGCACAGAAATTAGGGCTCTCGCAAGTACTAGCGAGAGCCCTTAGCTCTATTTAGCGCCGAGGCCACGGAAATAATCAAGAGTTTCCTCGATTCCCCGCCCAAGGTCATACTCCGGTTGCCAGTTTAAATACCTTTTTGCTTTTGAAGAATCTAGCGAAGAACGAGGAACATCGCCCAATCGAGCCGGGGCAAACTCCGGGTCATCGGCCACACCCGCCGCCTTCGCTACTGCTGTGTGTAGTTCCCTATCGCTAGTCTCCACTCCCGTACCGATATTGAAACGCCCGAAGTCACCGGGTGTGGTAGCCGCCAAATAGAAAGCTCGAGCAACATCTTTAACGTACACGTAGTCACGAGTATTGGAGCCCGAACCAAATACCTTGGTGGGTTTACCGCTCAGAAGCCGCTGGCTGAAAATCGCAACGACCCCGGCTTCACCATGGGGGTTCTGGCGTGGACCATAAACGTTAGCCGGCGCTACGAAACTTACGCTGATACCGTACAGCCGGTGGAACATCTCCAGATATAGTTCGCCGGCAGCTTTGCTGGCAGCGTAGGGGGACTCGGGAGCGAGCGGATTATCCTCGTTTACAGGAAAACTTGCGGGACTGCCATAAATCGATCCTCCGGAGCTAGTGTGAACGATTTTCTGTACACCACTGCGGCGGGCGGCGTCTGCCAGTTTGATCGTTGCAATAATGTTTAACTCAGCGTCTTCAACTGGGTCTGCCACCGAATGCCGCACATCAATCTGGGCAGCCAGGTGGAACACAACATCAGTGGGATGCTCTTGGAAGAAGGCACCGAAATCAAAATTCTTTATATCGCCTTCAATGATTTCAACTGTTCCGGATTTCATGGCGGATTCTAGATTGACTTTCCGACCCGATGAAAAATTGTCCAACACAGACACAGAGTGTCCCTCAGAAACAAGTAAATCCACCAAGTGAGAACCGATAAACCCGGCTCCTCCGGTAACTAGAGCGCGCATGCCCTTAACAATAGCACCGCTTCAAAATTCCCTGACAATTAACTGTGACCACAAAGAGGACCAGGGATTACTTCCCCTTTTCCTTCACCCATCCTCGTCTGCCATAAGCGTGAAGGACCACATGCTATAAGCCAAATGCTCTCAGGACTCTACCGACCAAGCATAGAAGCCCCGCCACATCAGAGACAGCATCTTATGAAAGCTCAAGGAACTGCCTCCACTCACGCCGCACGTGTTGCGGAGATTTTGCAGGCTCATCGATGGGGCGAATTAGTGAGTAGGTCTTAGTGAGTTAGTCGGTGCAAAAGCGAGAACCTTAAATGTACTATGACTACGTGAGCTACGATCCTAGAAACCTAATTGCTTTGGTAAATGACGAAATTTTGAAACCAAAGCTGCCAATCAATACTTATGACCGGATTAAGTCCCGCACAAAACTTATGCTGGGCGAAGCGAGGTCCCGCGGCTGGGAGACCCAAAAAGTTAAAGACGGCACATGGATATTTTTGAATAACGGTAAAACGGTGGGAGGAACCGTTTACCACGGCCCTTCTACCCAGAGCATGTTCGCTAGAAGAGTTTCCAACGACAAACAGGCCACAAAATTGACCCTTCAAGCCAATAACGTGCCGACGCCTAACGGCCAGAAGTTCAATTCAGCCACTAAGGCTGAGGCCCTCGAATATTTTAAGGCGCAAGATCGCCCTGTCGTGGTTAAACCGAATGGCGGTACCCGAGGGCGAGGCGTGTCTCTCAATATCAAAGATACCGAGTCGTTTGAAAAAGCTTGGACTAAAGCAGCTGACAGCGGCTACGGCGATGAAATTGTAATCGAAGAATACTTCGCTGGTTTCGACATTCGCGTCTTAGTCATCGGTGGCCGTGTACGCGTTGCTTGCTCTAGGCTAAACGCATTTGTAGTAGGTGACGGGAAGCATATGGTTCAAGAACTGGTGGATCTCGAGCTCCGACGCCGACAGGCCGATGCTTACCTAAAATCTACGGAGATCAACATAGATGAAGATTGGCTAGCCGAAAGCCCTTGGACACTCGAGCAAGTGCCCGAGCACGGCGAAGTAGTCGTTCTAAATCCAATATCCTCCGTAGGTGGAGGCGGCTTCACGCTTAATGTCATCGATAAAGTTTCTCGTCAACACATCGCGGTTGCGGAGCGCGCTGCTCGGGCTTTCCCAGGAACGGGAACAGTGGGAGTAGACATTTTCACCTCTTCCCTACAGCCTGACGCCGACATCACAGTTCTAGAAATCAATACGCAGCCTTTCTTCGACATTCACCACTATGTAAGTTACGGAGAGCCTGTTAATGCGGCTAGCTATATTGTCGACCAGATCGAGCGAACACAGCTGCTCTACTCTTAGGCACTAGTTAAGACTCTAGGCTTTGCTGGGTCGGCGTAACACCGCTGAACCTCTGCACTGCCTCGGGCTTAATAGTGAAAACCAAGGCGAACTAACTTGTCAGCCTGCCCTCGTTGCTAGAATCTGTGCGATAAGCAACCCACTCCTAGCTCAGATGATTGGAACTACATGCGTACCGAGCACCTAAACCATATTCTGGATTCTCTGCCCAGCCTTGAACAAAATTATTGGCAAGATGGTTACACCACGGGCATACACAACGCGTGGATTCGGACTGTCCGCCGCTCGGGGCGCAACTTCCATATTGACCGCTCGAAAAAGAACCGTCCGTATATCACTCTAAAGGATTCTGCAGATGATCCCATCGGAGTAGTTACTCCTTGGAACGTACCTACCTGCACTAAGACAGCTGGGCGAATCTGCCAGAACAAAGTAAAAACACAAAAAATCCTGCACACTGCTGGCATTAATGTTCCCTGGTACCAGGTTTTTGGACCGGACGAGGCTGACAAAGCCTTCGACACCGCTTTTGCTCAAGGCCGGAGGGAAGTTGTGGTCAAAGCACCAAGCTTCTCCCAAGGTCTCGGAGTTTTTCTCAACGTTACTGAACAGGACTTCAAAGAGCGCTTCCACGAATGCGTGGAGATGCAAAAGGAACGAAAGCGAGAGCCCTCGGTAATTGTCCAAGAAATGGTTGACGGCTTTGAATTGCGCGTCACCGTTGTGGAGGGAGAGTTTTTCGGTTCAATCATCCGAATCCCTGCCTACGTTACCGGCGACGGAACCCACAATATCGAAGAACTGATGGCGCTTAAGAATGAAGAGCGTCAGAAGGACCGCGCACGAAGCAAGCGGCTTCTTCGCCGAAACGCGAACATGGAAGCGTTCATGCGATCCAATTCAATGTCTTTCTCCGATGTTCCCGAAGCAGGAGAACGCGTTCTCCTCAGCGCAATCTCTAATATTTCTTTCGGTGCTGAAACTGCAAACATCACCGATATCATTTCGGAGGAAATTAGGGACACCGCTGTTCGAGCAGTTGCCGCGATTCCGGGTCTATACACTGGCGGCGTCGATATCATGGTGCGTAGTTTGAAAGACGACATGCCACGAGTTTTGGAAGTCAACTCTTTCCCTCACGCGACATCCTTTATCTACCCCACTTACGGGGAATCTATAAACCCCATCGCGCACTATCTGGACTCGTACTACGCCCAGCACAAGTTTGCAAAAGGCACAGAAGAGACCTTCTCATTGAAAGAAAAGCAGATGCTTTCTTCTCGCCATGACTTCTGCAAACTAAAGCTGCAGCTATTTCCCACCGAAGACTAAAAGTAAGGCCGGTGAGCATGAGCACATCATGTTCACCGACCTACAGCCTTGGGCTAATCATCTTTCGCCGCTAGCCATTCCTTCCGCAGCCAACGATCAGCCACGTACAAACGCCAAATGAATTTCACGATCTCTCTTTGAGACGACTTTTCGGGAACGATAAGTTCTCCGTTCGCGGCCGCTTCCAGGATATTCCCAAATTCGGGAGTGACCTTTGAAATGAGCAGATCCCAGTTAGCAGATTCCACCAGCTCTTTGGCCATCTGAACGGCCACAGCCTTGGTGTACTCTATCGCTTTTGAATCTTTAAGCCGAGGATCCACCTGTAGGAATTCATCGCTCTCATGAGCAGGAACTTCAGCATATCGCTCGGCAAAGGAATCTTCTCCAAGATTCTCCACCGGACCAGCACTCTCAAACCGCCATTTATTGCCGTTGGACAAAGGAATTCGGTTCGCTTCGGGCCAAATCATTTCTAAGGCCCTAAAGAGAACACGCTGTGAAACCTTCTCTGACATCGTCATAGCGTCAGAAATCGCAGCGACCTCTTCATCAGCAATTGGATAAGCAATGACTGCATCACGCTCGTAAAGGTTAATGTGTGCATGCAACCAACGTCCCGACCTAAAGTTTCGGGCAAAGAGATACAAGTACTCGAGGTCGATAGACGTCTCTACTTCACGCTGCCATTGTTCAAGGAAATAAGCGTACTGCGCTCGGATTCTCTCGTTTACGAACCACCCGGCTTGTCGTCGCAAAGCGTTTTGCAAGCCCGACCCAGAATAGTGCAGCTTCTTTGCCTGACCGCCCTTCATTAGTGGCCACTGCCCCAGCATGATTGCGTCACCGGCAACGCGCGGCGAGGAGCCACAATAAATAGAAGTATGCGGTTCAGAAGCCGGGATGCCATCAGACATGAGAATTGTTCGATCAACCTTTTCCGCCAAGCTTGACCGATCAACTGGGGCTGGTGCAGTTACTTCCAAGTTCTTTTCAGCTGCTCGGCACAAATTATGCGCCACTCGGACTTCTTCATCATTCGGCTTGCCAAAGGTTACCCCATAGACAGATTGCTCCGAGTCCTTAACTAATCCGAGCAATAGCCGGCTGTCTTTACCGCCACTCATTCGTAGTTGAACGTTCTTGCCCGAAAAATTCGCTAATGCTCTCTGAGTAGAGGCCTTTAGCGCGTCGGCAAGTGCTTCAGCTGCTTCCTCTTCAGAGTGAAGGTTTGGGAGGTTCGCGATTAGACCTGCTGGACGAGGAATAATCTTTACTTCTCCGGCCTCAATCGCTAGTGCCTCGTCCACTGCAATTGTAGATACCCCTTCAAACGGAGAAACAGCATCGAGGTTAAACCCAAACATCAAATACTGATCTAAAAAGTCAGTTTCCAATGCCACTGGAGAAGATTCGCCCTCTGCTCTTGCTACTGCAGCAAGAAGCGGCCGGTTGCTGGCGAAAACATAATCTTCCGTCTCCGCATAATGTACCGCTTCTAGAGCCGGAATTGTGTTCCATAGTATGACGCGATCGCGATAGCGCTCACCCCAGATCGCCGTATAGCTGCCCCAAACAGGATCGGTGTAAACAACCTCGCCGCCACGCCTGGACACCTTCTCTAACAGGAGCTCGGAAACATCCTGGCCGCTCGAATGCGCCCACCAGTCTTTCTTTGCGACGACGCGGTTCGACTCGTTCTTCCTTTTCCACACGCCTATAGAGGCAGTCCCATGCTGTCCCGGTGTGGAAACTTTTATTTCACTGCGATAGTGATCACTGACCAAACTGCGGTATTTCTGGAAGCACCGCCGTAGCAGTTCGGAATTATGCTCTGCAAGGTCGTCAGAAACGGTAGAGCGAAGCTTCTTCTTAGGCACCGCCAAAAGGTAAATGGACATCCTAGCTCCTAGATAGTTTCCGTACGCTCAGACTCCTTGACGGCAATATTTTGCCCGGTCAAGGCTTCGATCCATTCGGAAATAATTTTCTTAACTCCCCAACGGGAGGCGTATTCACGTGCCTTTTGGCCCTCTTCTGCAAATGTCTCCGGTTCACGTAGGGCGAGTACGCGATCAATTGCGAGGTCACTACCTCCATCTACATACGGACCAAAAATGTTCTTCGCCCCGTCTCTCTCCCACACGATGGGGACTGCACGCGAGGCCATTCCTTCTGCAGGCGCAAGATGGAAACTTTCCACATCACTTGGCGACAACACGATGCCGATCTTCCTAAACCAAGACGCCATATCTGGCCCAAAATCTTCAAACACTACGTGATCCCGTAGTCGCTCGTTCGAGGCAATAGATGAGAAGAAATCTAGATACAACTGCTTCTGCAGAGGCTTACTCCATTCGTGAGGGTATTCCCAAGGAGCCCTGCCTCTTATATGAAGGATGTACCGGTCGTCTTGTTCCAATAGCTCTTCAAAGAAAGAAACAGCTCTATCTGGTCGCTTTAGGAAGGGAACGTAGCCGACCAGACCAATATGGAACTGAGCACCAAAAAGCTTTTCCCGGTCAAAGTCCACTAAATCAATTGCATTTGGAATTACCCGAGTAGCCGTGGATTGCAGCGGAAGTCGTTCCAGCGCCATTTCCTCGTAATGCTGCGAAACGAAAATCAATTCGTCCACGCCTTGCCAGTCGATTTCCTTCATCCATGGGCCGGGACCACGAAGTTCGAATCCATGTAGACGACTAATTAGCCTCTGCCCTGGTCGCTTATGCTCTGCATACCACCGAACTGACGGACCACACCATTCGCAAAATACAACGTCCGCCCAATTGACCAGGTTTCGGCTGCGTTCTTCGTCATGCTGATGCAGGGACGACCAAACGTCCTTCTCGAGTATGAACCGTGGATCCTTCTCAAGCGCATCCACTAATTCGCCCATGAACTTGAAATCGTGGGATGCGATTACGACCTTAATCGCATCCATAGGCACCGCACGCTTACTAGAACGGACTATGCCGGCCGCTTCGAAGTAGCCAGTTAGACGATCTACCGCTGAATCCATTGAAAAGTTTGCTACCTTGCCCCTAACCTTTGGGCTCATTAGGTCAATAGAGTTTGCGGTTTTCGCAATGACCTTTGCGGCATCCACTGCGGTAGCTTGCGCATCGATAAAGAATGGATAATCGCTACCGAAGAGAGCACGGGAGTCTTCGTTAAAGTTAACTAAGGCAGGAGTTCCAAGGGCAGAATATTCTAGCGCCTTTGTGGAAACCTCAAGGCTTGAATCTAGTACCGCTGTCCGCCAGCCTAATCCAATATGGGCGGAGGAAATGGCTGCCATAGATTCATCCCGAGACACACCACCTAACCATTCAACTCCGCTATCAGCATCGGCTGCTGCCTTCTCTAGCGCATCTTTCATCTGAATGTGCCAAGAAGGATCTCTTTTATCCCTATTTATCTTGTCTCCGACAACTAATAGCTCTGACTCAACTCCCAACTTTCTGAGATGCTTGGGAATCTCCAGCATTTCGAGTGTCTTCCAGTCCTTGGCCATCTTTCCCGCATAGACAATGCGGAGCTTGTCCGACTGCTCGTAACTGCTGCCGAGTTTCTCCTTGGAAAACGCCTCACTCGGTACCATCGGGAGCATCAAGCAGGTCTTCCCTGCTGCGAATGGTGCGATCGATTCTAGATAACTCCGCGCCGCTTCAGTTTGTACAAATACTCTCCGAGCATTCGCCGAGATTCTTTGCAAACGGCCGATATTGGTCTTAGAAAGTTTGGTGATCGGGAAAGGAAGATCTGTTATATAAGCCCAGAGTATCGGTGACAAGATCGAGGATCTACTTAATGTATGTGCCAAATTCAATCCTCGAGAGACGAGGATGTCAGCACCGACTTCGCTGACCAACGATTCAAGAACAGGAACCGCAGCTTCCTCGTTGAGTGGAGAACTGGTGTCCGGAGGGAGATGTAGGACGACGTTTTCAATCTTGTCTACGGACTGTATTAGACGATAGTTATCCGGCTTCATTTTGAGCTGGAGATGAACCTCGTCGCATGTTTTTGAGAGCGTTTCGGTTATTGACATGAGCCAAATGGACGAACCATCGACAACATTCGGGCTGATGTCCCCATAAACTACAGCTATGCTCACTTCTTAACCTCACTTACACGCGTATGCGTCGATGGCCTTTATCACTGGGTTCGCCATTTCGGCGCTCCGAGAATCTTTCCTTGACTTCTTAGAAAGCACAACATCAGCGGCGTCACGCAAAACGCTCGTCATGTGTGAAGCTGGTGCATTAGCCACTACCGCCGTAACGACATTACCGTTTCGTTGCGCTTTCATAATCTGGCTATGGAGCTCCTGGAAAAGATACGTTCCCTGAGCTGAAAGACTCCCGAACCAGCGACCAGAGGTTAAAGATGCTTCTTCGATAACGAGGTAGGAAATGTCGTTCCCTGCCTTCGCCAGGTCAACGGCAGAATCTATTTTCCGGACGGAGCAAAAGTCTGAAAGAATTTCACGTAGTTCGGAAGAGCCTAAAACGGCCACTACTCGACTCACTTCGCTGGCAGGATAGAGCAGTTCCCGTAGTTTTTCCTTGGAACCCTCCCCAGTGTCTTGCAGCGCCGCCTGTCGCCCAGCCACATGGGAGTTGGGCTTTTCGACAGGCTTCGATGCAGAGATACGCCTAGGCGAGAAATAGGATAGAGGTTCTGAGCTTCTGCCCCCTGAGCCTGTCTCCCCGTCCCGCCATTCCTCGACCGCGGAATTGATTTGAGTGAGTTGCTCTTCTTGAAAGCGTTGACTTTCTCTCGATTTAGCTATACTCCCCGACATGTTTCGGAGCAGCGACAACTCCTTTGCAACGGACATTACATTGCGGTAATCCTGACGGCGTTGTGCCTCCACTCGTCGTGCCCAAGAAACGCTCAAGACCAAAATCAGAGCTGCTATTAACACCGCCAAGATCAGCAGCCCCGCGCGAACCATATTGCTCGACAGCACCGCGGCTATTAACAACACAGCGGCTAACACGGCAAGACTTGCAAGCGACTTGCCGGATTCCAACCTCTTCATCCCTAGGATCAGCTCCACATGCCACGTGTGTCAACGACATTCTTTCCTTCCAAGACGCTCTTTTCGAGGCTCTTGAAAGGTGTATGGTCCACTAAGACAGCAACCACGGGGCTTGAAGATATCGCGTGAGAAGCGTCAACTAGCTGCACGTTTTGATATGCGGTTAGACTCTCGGGCAGCTCATTCACATTAGGCTCAGCTACTAGGATGTTTTTCTCTGGCCACTTCTCGGCCATTTGTTGCACGATAGACAGAGCAGGGGATTCTCTCAAATCATCGATATCCGGCTTAAATGCTATTCCCAGTGCGGCGATTGAATCTGCGCCTTCGGCCTCGACTGCTTCAGTAATTTTGGCAATAACGTAGGCAGGCTTGCCGTCATTAACCTCCCTCGCCGTACGGATCAGCTTGGCTTCCTCCTGAGCCGAAGAAACAATGAACCAAGGATCAACTGCAATGCAGTGGCCACCCACACCAGGGCCCGGATTCAGAATATTGACTCGTGGGTGATGGTTGGCGAGTTCAATCAATTCCCAAACATCAATTCCAAGCTTGTCTGAGATGATTGACAGCTCGTTTGCAAAGGCAATATTCACGTCCCTGAACGAGTTCTCGGTCAGCTTTGCCATCTCAGCGGTTGTTGCATTCGTCAATAGCATCTCGCCATTGCAGAAAGAGGAGTATAGCTGTTTCGCCCTATCCGTCGACAGGGGATTTAGGCCTCCGATAACTCGGTCATTAGCGGCCATCTCCTCCATAATCTTGCCCGGTAATACCCGCTCAGGACAGTGTGCGACTAAGAGACGGTTAGCACTTTCAGGATCCGTCGATAGGTCCGGCCTTTCGGCTAAAAGAATTTCAGCCATCTTTTCAGTGGTCCCTGGAGGGGAGGTTGATTCTAGGACCACGAGCGCCCCCGGTCGAAGCACAGGAGCAATATTCTTCGCTGCCGCTTCGATGTAGGACATATTGACTGAATAGTCATCATTGAACGGCGTCGGGACAGCCACAATGAACGCGTCTGCTTCCGCTACTTCTGTATCAGCCTTGAGATGTCCATCGGCGACTACGCTTTTTAATAAAGCTTCGAAGCCAGGTTCAAAAAAGGGCATTTCACCATTGTTGATCTTCTCCACATGGCGCTCATTGATATCCACCCCCACTACGGAGATACCAGAATCAGCGATAAAAGCTGCAGTCGGGAGACCAATGTATCCCAGCCCAACAACACAAACCTTGTTTATGGGTCCCAATTGTTTCTCTTCAATGCTCACTAAAACCCCTCCTCGGGAGAAAAAGTATTTTCAAATTTTAATTCGACGTTCTAGAACCGCAGTATATTATTCCACAAAGGGGACGCTCCTACATCGAAAACCCTTGGGGAGCACGCGGTCCATCTAGCATTCAACAGCCTCGAAATTCCGACCAATCCCCACGACCTGCCCGTTAGCCAGAAACGATGCATTTGAGACTTCCCAAGTATGTTGTCCAGCATTTCTCATCTGAACAAAGTTGAAGCGGTCTGTGGAATATATTTTCCCCCCTTTCCTCAAAAGAGAACGAATAAACGCAGTGTCTTCCCCTCGGGAACGCGCCTCAAATTTATTTTCCGCAAACGTATTGCGGGGGCCGAAGAAAGTAGGGCCAGCTACGAAGTTCGTCCAGCGATGTTCCCTCTCCGGCCGCCTAACTATCAGCAATTCTTCATTGCCCAAAAACGCATAGTTTGCCTGTTTGCCTACCAGGTCAGCACCAGAAAAGGACCACGAGTTATACATATCCAAAAGATATGAAGCAAAGTAAAAATCATCATCATCAAACTTGGCGATGAAATCGCCTGACGAAGCAGCGATACCTGCATTTAAGCACTCTCCTAGCGAGGAACTTCGCTCCTCCCTAAGTACACGGTATTGATGAACTTTCGCCTCCTCAGCGAAGTTTGCAATCTCCTTGTCACCAACTTGAATCCCGTGCAGAACCAAAATCAGCTCGACATCCACTCCGGATTGCCGACCTACCTGCTCAAATACATGCTTCAATTGCCCTTCCCGCACCGTAGAGCAAATAACACTAACTTTTGGTTTAGTCTTCAGACCTTCAAATTCAGAGGGACTAACTCGTTCCAAAATCTCCATTGCCCGAGTTGTATAGGTATGGCTCTCCCAGATCCTTCTTTGCGCCCGATGTACCAGCCTGTCTCTCAACTCAGGAGAATTAACCAAGGCACGAATAGACAACGTGGCTTCTTCCCTACTATCTACAAGCACTAATTCAGTAGAAGGAAAAGTCTCCTCAAGTGCCTTGCTCCATGTAGAGACTACAGGCGTGCCAGAAGCAAGAAGTTCAAACACTCTACGGGAGCACATACTGGGACTGTCGACTACAGAGTTCACATTTAGGAAGACTTTGAAATTCTTGTAAGCCGCAATCATTTTTTCGTACGGCAGAGACCCCACAACTCTTTGGGAAAACGGCTGCGGGAAAAGATAACGCTCGTCTTTTCCCTCGAATCTAGAGAAGATACGGAGACCGTCTTCAAGATGCCCTGATGCGTCCATAGCTCCGCCCAGCAGCATCTCCATTTGCTCACGGCGTTCTGGATATTTGTGAGCAAAATACATGCCTGCAAAAGCCACGTCTCCTTTCTGATAGTTAGGCATATCAGTCCGGATAGGGTTATGAATCGCAGGCTGAGCAGCAAAGCTCAAAGGCCACACTCGGTCATGCCCCAAAGCCTGCTTATAGGCACCTACCAAATTGACATCACTCGTAAACACGAAATCGAACAATCGTGCAGTATCCAAGAAGTCCTCAAAATGGGGAGGATCCTCTTTATTCCAGAAGGCCGTAGGAATCCCAAGTTGCTTACATTGCTCGACGATCACGGAAAGCGCGGTGCTGGGAGCGGCACCGCCAGTCAATTGGTATTTCCAGGCTCCTCCATTTCCGTCCCAAGCACTCTCGACCAAGAATAAATCAAGCTCAAGGGATTGAAGTTTCGATTCTTCCCCAGGCAAGATTGGCACGATTGTAAATTCCTCTCCCCATGCCAGGAGAGAAAATTCATCCATGATTACGCCAACGCGTAGGTCCTTGAATGGGCTTGTCCTGTTAGTTTTCCCTTGGGCGGTTACTGCCAGTGGGTCAAACGTAGCGGTCCTTTTGCTTACCGTTCCTACGTTAAATCGCCTTTTAGTCTGGCGTATTAATTCAGAAGGGCCTTCATCTCGGGCCACCTGACGCGCCCGTTTAAAATAGTATTCAGTTTTATTCACCATCTTGTTTATTCTTCCATTTTGAGTCACAGAGGCCACCCACTCCAACGAATTATTGTTTTGTACACTGCTTTGTTTAACCGATTCTCGTACGACAAATTGAGCATTGGCCAGATTATTCTCCTAGTATTGAACGGAAGACCTATTGAGGGCCCTAACTCATATTCGGAGTATCCCGCAGCAGCCCAACTGGTCATTCGATTTTCCCAATAATAGAGGTCATAGAAGCTTGCTAGCGACGGGGAGACTGAATCTAGCTGCGTATAAGCTATGTACTCCTCCATCTCTGCGACAAGGCGAGAATTGGAGGAAAATTTACTCGTCGTAAACTTTTCGGCTAGAATTTCGCCGTTAACTGGACTTTCAGTCCTATCTCTATAAAAGACTGTGCCGATTTCACCACCGATCCCAAAAAGGACTACGGATTCTTTGGGGAAGTTCTGCCACATAGTTTTGGCTAAAGCCGGAAAACGAGCCCAAGTAGGAAACGATCGTTTGTACGCGGAAGCAAACTTTCCCTCAAAAATGAACGGTTCCACTTTCACTACCTTGTGTTGCAGACCAGACAGCAAAGCTAGGAAATTGGCTCCTTGGAGATCATTGATCCCTAAAGGATCCTTTCTCTCCGCGAAAATGTAGGTCATAGCTTTCGTGAAGTGTTTTTGGAAAAGATCAATGCATGACAACAGAACTACCAAAGAATCTTGGCCTGAGGTCAAAGCGAGATAGGTTTTATCAGAGGAATTGAGCCACGCCGAAGTCTGCACCCTAAGCTCACCAATCAGAATGCGAGCGACCTCTTTTGGCGAATATTCTGCTGATACTCGGTGCTTTTCCAATGGGAAAATGCGGGAGTGCAGGGCCCTTTCTCCGTCAAAAGACAGCACACAATTAGCACTTACTAGGTCGGTGCAATCATGCGGCGTAATGCGGCCTGGCAACCATTTTCCCGCAGCACTCACATAGTCAGGATTTGAAAGAACCCAATATGCTCGCTTCCTCGAGAATTCTTCTATCTCTCTAGCGACCAACGCAGAATGCGATGCAGCGAAAAGTTGTTTATTTCTGACGGTCCAGTAACAACTTCTGCTTGCCATTGCATCTACGTGAATACGCCACTGGTCATCACGCCCGGCGATAAGGACGAACCGGCCCCCTAGCCACAGGACGTACTCATCAATCGCATCGAGGCTATTTCCAGACAATATTAGATCAGCAATACGGTCAGCGATGAGGTCACTATCAGATATTCCTTCTTCCGAGTCGATAGCAACCCCCAGCACGGCAACTGAGACTCCACGTTTCTGGGCCAATGCAACAGGAAGGTTTTCTTCAACCCGAAGGCGCCCCTCACCTAGAGCCAGCTCTTTCCAACGCGGTGAAGGCGGTGGTTGAAGAAACCCTTGGTTGCTGAACTCGTATCCACGCGAAAAAGCCCGCACTTCCCCGCTATTGCCAGACCTTCGCCGATTCTCTCCCACCGCAGCGTCTGACAACCCGCGCCAAGCTCTTTGCAGGGTGGATTTCGCGTTTTCGTCCAAATCCGGTCCGAGAAAGCGAGTACCCACAGTCGCCTCGACTCTGGAACGCCCCCGATATACTCGCGCTCTAATACCGTGCGGGATTTGACGAGCTCCCTTCAGCAAGGAAGCCAGCAAACCTTCTAGTTTCATATCTATGCCGCTAATTCCTAGTCTGGTGTACTGATTTCTTAATCTCGTACTCCATCGAAGCATACGCCGAACGAGTGAAGTGGAATGGTGCATTTCCCCACTTATGGTTCTCGTCAGCTACTGTGCCGTCGATCCTTGACACAGTAATCCCCAGTCTTTCTAGAACCACGTAATATTTACGGAACATCTCATTGTACTGCGAGGCAGATAAACCACGTATCCGGCCAGTCTTCTTATTGTCTGAGCGATACTCGGCCCATTCCGGTGCCAAGACTAGGCATTTTTGCTTCAAACCAAGAAAATCCAAAAACTCAGTAAATAAAGCTGCAGCCCCCTGCCAACGCTGGAAGTGCTCGGCGGACCCGAAAGGAATCTTTCTGGCCGTTTTCAGGATTTGGGGCACGCCCTCCAGCCGCCTAAGTTCCGCGCTATTGGTAGCAATGCTCCCATCTGGAAACTCCCAAACCCCGGTCCGTTCAACGACCAAGTCCCAGACAAAAACATCAATACCGTTTTTCTTCGATATTTCGCGCATGAGGTTTCCCGACAAATCACTCTCTAACATGCGCTGCTGGAAAGAGCTTTTCAGTTTGAAATCAGGAATATTGGATTTCGCGTCTGAGCCCACGGAAAGTAGAGACTGACGTGCCACATAGCGGAGCACTTTGAAGTCGGTGTGCTTAGCGAACTCAACAGTGTCCCGACTCACACACCCACCAAAAATAAAGGTACGGACAGGCGTGGCTTCTCCTTTGGAAGATGCCGGCTCAAAGTTTCCTAACTGCATACGATGATTCTAGACTATCCTCAGTGACAGTTTAGACCGTAACTACAGAGCAATCATCACAGTGGAGAAATTGTGGAATCACAATTGAACAACGACAGCGACAGTGCTCCCGAGGGGACCAACGCAAAACAAGAAAAGCCCAAGCGCGTTAAAAACGCTAGTTTCCGCAACTTGGAGCTCGTTGACGATTCCCAGTTATATAACCTACAGAGCCGAGATAACCTAGCGTCTTATACTCGTCGTCTTCTTGACCGCCGACATTTCATCTTGGCTTATGCACGCAGTAAATCGCTTAGCCGAGGTAGAAATATGTTCCTCGGACGCGCTTGGCTTATCCTTCAACCGATCCTAGACGTGGCAGTTTATGCTTTCATTTTCGGCTACGTTCTTCACGTTTCCAGGGGAATGGACAATTTCATTGGATTCCTAACAATCGGTGTAATTTACCTCAAGTTCGCAACCGGCGGCTTATCAGCTGGCACTTCCATCATCCGTGGCTCAAAGGGGTTGATTAGCAGTTTTAACTTCCCCACAGCAGCCATCCCCATTTCGACGACCATTAAGCAAATGATCGACCATGCAATCCCCGCCATGGTTGCGATAATAGGCGCACTTCTTTTTCAGCTCGATAAAGGAGTTTCTTGGACCATCATTCTAGTGGTTCCCTTGTATTTCTTAATCCACTGCTTCTCGCTCGGTTGCATGTTCATTGTGGGACGAGCTACAGCATTTATTCCCGATCTAAAGTCAGTAGTGGGAATCATCAATCGAGGTCTCTTTTTCATCTCGGGTGTATTCTTCGATCTGAGCAAATTTGATAAAAATCCCCATATTCAAGCAATCATGCAAGCTAATCCCATTTACCAGTTTCTTACCGCAGTGCGGCAGCTGGTTTTGGACGGTGAGGTACCGCCCTTAGGCACTTGGCTGTATATTGCAGCTTGGTCATTCGGGCTATTGATTATTGGATACTTCTACTTTTGGCAAGCCGAGGAAAGGTACGCAGTTGTCAAATAACCCAACGGTTGTCGCTCGTAATCTCAAGAAGTCTTACTACCTTAATCGCTCCGGTTCTGAGCATGTTTTATCCAAAAAACTTTCGAAGCATACTGTGGAAGCAGTAAAAGACGTTAGCTTTGTAGCTTATTCTGGAGAATCGATCGGCATCCTGGGTAAAAACGGCTCCGGGAAGTCAACCCTTCTACGAATGATTGCTGGGTCATCAAAGCCCGATTCCGGCGACGTGTTTGTTTCCTCCCAGCCCACCTTGCTCGGCGTCGGGGCGGCTCTCCAATCAAATTTAAGCGGTCGCCAAAATATCAATTTAGGACTCTTGGCAATGGGGCTAACCCCAGCGGAATCTTCGAAGCTCGTGGATCCGATCATCGATTGGGCGGATCTCCGATCCGCAATCGATCGTCCCTTAAAGACTTATTCGTCGGGCATGAAATCTCGCCTGACTTTTGCGATCTCTACAGCAGTTCGGCGCGAGCTACTACTAATTGACGAAGCCCTTTCCACCGGAGATTCCACGTTCAAAGCTAAGGCTAAGGATCGTATGGACGAGTTTCTCGCTGGATCCGGAACAGTCTTTCTCGTATCTCATGGTGCCGCGACAATTCAAACGCACTGCACTCGTGCCATATGGCTGCACGAAGGCGACATGATTGCTGACGGAGATGCGGAAACTGTAACTACAACTTACCGTGTCTGGGGAAATAGAGTTAGTACGGGAAAACTTGAAGAAGCTGACCGCATCATCAAGCGGCAGCGGAAGGCGTTTAAACCGCACAAAATCCTACTGGATTCTGAGGCCGCAAAGTTTTTGACTCATTCATCTTCCCCTCAGTAGCTCTAAGTACAGCCCCTCCAAGATGTGCGCATTCCGCTCCCATGATCGCTTCTTGGCCCATTCTTCAAGCTCCCGAGGATTCACGCTGAGTTCCCCCTGCCGGACTAAATCAACTGATTTAGCAAGCGCGGAGGGGTTATCCGGTTCAACTTCAACCATTAATCCACCGGTGATTTCCTTTAACGCTGGTAGGTCAGTTCCGATTACCGGTACCCCGCAGGCCATAGCCTGTAGCGGCTTAAGCGGAGTGACCTTCCTACAAACTTCAACGTCTCGCCGCGGTACCACGAACACATCCAAAGCAGCGTACCAAAGGTGAATATCAGAGGCCGGCTGCTTACCAGCGAAGACAACCCGATCGTTCAATTCAAGCTCATCGACCAAGTCTTCAAGCCCTGGTCGAGCCACTCCATCTCCTACGATAATGAGAGTTGCGTCTGAAATCTCCTCCATCGCAGTTATAGCAATGTCCAGCCCTTCGTAATCCACGACTGAGGTAATTGCACCGATTAAGAACTCGTCGCCTAGGCCCAATCGTTTTCGGGCGCGTGCTTTGTCAATATGAGTTTTAAGCTGATTGGCTTCCAAAGCGTTCGGAACGACCTTGATTTTCGATTCTGGAACGCCTCGACGCGTTAGGTCCCCTTTCGACACCTCACTTAACGCTATTACTTGATTTGCAGCCATCATCGCCGCTGTTTCGGCCTGGCGCGCTAATTCAAAAAACTCCGAGCTGCGGCGTTTTTCTGGGTCTGGTGACTGCGAAGCCCACGTGCTCTCGGGCTCGCCTCGGACCTCATAGATCCATGGGACGTCAAGTAGAGCGGCTGCGCGAGCCACCACGCGTGCGTTTGTGTACGGGGTGGTGGTGTGAAGTATGTTTACTTGCTTTTCCCTCGCGAGTCTTACCAGTTGGCGTACGGCCAGATCCTCCTGGCGAGTAATAGAAAACGGAGCAAATACGGAGCCCAACACGAAATATTCGAGACCATCGTTGACAAAATATGGACCATGATGGAATCTACCGATATTCTCTGGATATCCGTAGCGCGTACAAGCAAACGCTTCTACTCCCCTTGCCCTTAAACTCTTGAATAGTGCTTTAGACCGAAGCGTGTATCCAGATTGGGTATAGGGCAATGCATTCGTGAAATGAAACAGTACCCGCGGGGCGGCTGCGCTACCGCTGCGTTCAACTGCTCCCTCAAAGCATTCAACTGACTGGAGTTGCAGAAGTTTCCCGCGGAGATATCTCTCAAACGAAAACGTCAATGGCCTAAGGAATCGCCACTTTTTCAGCTGTTTTATCGCCCTACTCAATTCCCCGGCCTCGGCGGTCTCGTACCCAGGGCTCCTCATTGCCGAAAGTACAAAGTGCGCCCCCTTCACACATGCTCGGGCTACCTTGGACTCTGAGTTTAAGCGCACGAATTCAACCATTTGACTCGAAAATCGCACAGGATCCTGTACAAGTCCCACAACATTGATGGACCAAAATTTGATGACCGAGCGACCAATTCCAGCAGGCATGCTTATGGCTCCATCTGCTTCAAGAACTTAGCAATCAAGCCGGGCACAACGTTGTTCCGTTCGTTCTCAACCCAATGTCGAGCTCTTTCGCTCGCCTTGAGAGATAATTCGCCCTGAGCAAAGGCACACCATAGGTTCGCTAGAGCTTCCGGCGACTCGGGAGGAACCGCATAACCGGCTTCCAACGACTCGATCAACCTGACTGATTCCCCGGCTACAACACCTGTAATTGGCACCCCATACTCCATGAGCTCGAACAGTTTAGAGGGAACAGTTCTTTCTAATGGCTTCCAATCAGTTAAATGGACAAGCGCGGTATCTGCCCAGTCGTAATAGTCTGAGATGGAGTCAGCTGACTTCCGCTTAATGAAAGCTGCGGGAACTTTTCTTTGCTTTGCGTAGTCTTTCACTGACATGCGAGCATCTCCTGCGCCCACGAACTTTAGCTCAATCGGCACTCCGCGATCCGCCGCGATCACCGCTGCATCAATCACGTTTTGAAGTCGTTGAGCGCGACCTATAGTGCCGGCATATAGCACCTTTAGAGGTCCTTCCCCTGAGTCTGGAGCCTTCTTCTGCCCCAATCCCCCTCGGGGAAAAACATTCCGGATGGTGACCATATTGCTCAAAAGTTTTGAGTTCTTCCGCAACTGAGGTCGACTCTGAAAATCTAACTTCAAATCATCTGCTGTGAAAATGACACCATGGGCTTTCCCCAAGACATAATAAAGTGTCCTAGCAACCACAAAACTAACGAACTGAATCGGCCCTCTACTCAAGATTTTTTGCTTTAGCGAGGCACTCTTGACCCCCTTATTCCACTCACTTGAATAGGCTAAGAGGTCAGGCCAGGCGTCCCTTAAGTCGATAGCCAATTTCGCCCCTGAGATTTTAGCTGCTGCAAAGGCGACCACGGCGGTTGGCAAAGCCGGCACTGTACCTATAACCAAGTCAGGCTTCCAAGATTTCCGAATTCCGAACTCAACTATTACTGCGTAGAGAGACCCCAGAGCGATGCCCGCTTGACCGATCGCACGCTGGATCAATGAGCCACCACACGGGATAAACCCACTCCGGATGACTAAATCTACAGCGTTACTCTTTGCTACCTCCGTTCGAGGATGGAAGAGAGACGCGCTCCACCAATGACTCATAGAGGTTCGTCGAACAGATGCCGGCGGAGGAGCAACAACCCTGACCTCGTGGTCTTGAGATTTTAGAATACTAGCGATCCATTCCCAGCGACGCTGCGGCACGTTACTCTCTGGCGACCAATACTGCGAAATGATGAGGATCCGCAATTTTCTCTCTTTCGTTAGTACTAAATCCGTCGCTCTCTAGCGCCAACAGCATACTGAGCCGCTATTCCTAGATTACTGGTTCCCATAGAACTAGTCTTCTTACCTACCATTTTTACACAGGGGCCCCAGTGTGTGGAGTCCTGGCCCTTTCCTGCCGCGTTCCCGCCACATACGAACAACAAATTCAGCCATTTTGCCGCTGTGTACTGCTAATTTGTTGAAACGGCAGGAACCCTATATAGTTATTTCTCGTTGCACAGAGAACACAAAGTTCGCCGTACAACGAATATTCCTCCATAGCTCAGTTGGCAGAGCATTCGACTGTTAATCGAAGGGTCACTGGTTCGAGCCCAGTTGGAGGAGCAAATAATTTACCCCCTTTCACCAGTAAATACGCTGGTGGGAGGGGGTTTCTGCGTTTTCGGCAATGCCGTGGTTTCCGGTGGTTTCCGGTGGTTTCCTGCCCCGTATGTCGTGGAAATGCATGGCCGTCTTTGAGACACTTGCAATGTCGTATTTTATGGCATATACTTAGTTTAGACGGCAAGGGGAACCACCCCTGGAAGAGGCCGCACCACCGGAAAGAAAGTCCGAAATGCAGACCATCATCACCACCCTGGGCACCTACACCGGCCCCCACATGTACGCCATCCTCAAAGAGCAGTTTCCCGCTGATGTGACGTTCCGGCGCACCAATGTGCCAGGCCAGTGGGGCACCATCGACCGCGTCGTAGGCCGCCAGCACTTCACCCTCGGCACCATCACCGAAGTAAGGACACAAGCCGCATGACCCCAAACGAGTTCCGTATTCTCCGCACCAGCATGGGGCTCACCTCCCAAGAGGTAGCCAACGCCTGCGACGTAAACCTCCGCACCGCCCAACGGTGGGAAACCACCCACCAGCCCCCACTCGATGCCGGTGTATGGCTACAAGACAAGTGGGTGCAGTTTGCGGACTACATCGACCAGGCGCTGCAAATCGCAGAAAAATACGAGCAGCAAGGAAAACCAGTCACTTTCCCAGGGGAGTTCGCCAAGGATAAAATATCCCCCGCTGAACACAACGCCCTCATGGGGCATATCTGCATGGCCTACACCTTGGCGGACTTCGACTACGAGATAGTCTAAACCCCTAAAACGCAGAAAAAGACCCCCACCCCGCAAGGGGTGAGGGTCAGTTTAGAAGTCGTTTTCCAGTTCGTTCGGAATCGGCATATCGGCGACGCTTTCAGGGTGGCGGAGCCGCCACTGGCGGATGTGGTTCACTGCGATAAAGTAGCGGCTTTTCCACACCTCCAGTTTGTCGCGCAACTCAGCAATTTCTCCACGCATCTCCGCAATCGACTTGTCGCGGGCTTCCAGCTGCTCGTTCGTCCACTCACGAATCGACTTTGTAAAGGATTCCCACTCCGGGCCTCGGGTCTCAAGTTCGGCTTTCTTTTTCTGGTTCTTCTCGGTCAGCACGCTACCTATCACGGTTCCAGCAACGCCGATTATGGCGACGATGATGGTAGCCAATGGCCCGTCTACGGGCATCATCGTCACCTCCCGTCTACGATTTTCAGCTCACTGGTCTGGCCGCGCCCGTACGCATAAAGGGTCATTGCGGCGATGCCGATATAGCCGAGGGAGGACACCCAAGCGCGGGGCAGGTCACCGAAAAGCGTGGCAAAAATGAAGCTCAACGCCCACATGGAATGCAGCCCCACGACGGCACCAACGGCGGCGGGTACGAACTTGTGCCACTTGACAGCGCAGAGGCACAATGCACCCATGAGAAGCCACACCACAGCCCACGACGGTGGATTAAGCACACTCTCCATAAAATGCGTCGGCTTCCGCTCCGGGTTCACCAGTAGCGGCGTGTAGGACATGCCGCGAGCGATGGATATACTGCCCAAAATCAACAGGCCCGAAGCATCTGATACGAGCCACCTGGCGGCGCGGAGTTTAAAATCTTCCCATCTCACGACTACTCCCCCGCCGTGGTGGGGCCGGTGTAGACCGGCAGGGTGTTGGGTGTTTCTGCTGCTTCGCGGCGTTCTGCTTGGTCTGCTAGGCGTGGTGCCATGCTTGGGGTGACACCATCAACGGTAAGGCGGTTAGTCAGCGTGGTGACGAAGAAACCAATACCGCCAACGAGGAGTGCCGTCCATTCCGGGGCGTCCGCCAGATAGACCGGCAGCACGCCAGCAACCCACGCCACGGCCTGCAGCACGAGCATGATAGTTCCCTTGTAGCGTAGCCACCACGGCTGCTCCTGCAACTCGACGGCGACGGCTTCGGCCACGTGCTCCGATACGGAATTAAGAACAGTTTGGTTGTAGTGCTTGCCCATTTACTTCTTCCTCCGCTTCAATTCGTCTAGGTCTGCTTGAATCTGCGCGAGCTGCTGGCGGATTGCCGCAACTGCATCGACAAGGGTTAGGTTCTGGCCGCGCTCATTTTGACCTAGTTGTTCCCAGCCGTTACCCCCTGGTCCTCGTAGTTGTCGCCAGATTTCCTGAATCGCATCAATCTGCGGGCCAAGGTAGCCCGAGATAAAGGCAGTAATCTGCCGGTAGAGCTTGTTCATATCTTCCTCCGATGGTTCATCGTTAGGTACTGGTTTCCCACTGAATAAAGCGCGTAGCTGAGCCTTGCTGCCCCGGTAGGCGTTAATATCCACGCTGTACCCCGCCACCTGAGCGTTGGAGCCGTATTGCCACAGGGCGGGCTTCTGATTGCCCAGCGGGTAATCCCACTGTTGGTGACGGTCGCCGGGGTAAATATCGCGGGGCTTGCCATAAGGGTTCCGCCCGTAGGCGGCTACCCAGAACGCCCCGAACTCATGGGAGTCCGGCTCGTGTGGGCTGATACTCCCCTCCCAATACGGGACGTAGGAGTACGCACCGATAACCCTCACCCCGTGCTTCTCAAACTCACGCTTGCACTGGCGAATGTGGTCAACATGCAAACCGGCAGTGGTTTCTACGTCAATCCACATCGGGCGCTTTTTGTCGCCCATGACCTCCAACGAAGCCTGAACCTGCTGCGCCACCGTTGTGCCCTCCGACGGGTTACGGAGGTAGTGGTACGCGGCGGTAACAAGCCCAGCCGCCTCCGCGTCCTCAAGATGTGAGCGGTAGCAGCGGTCGCGGTGCGTGCCGTCAGTGGTGCGGATAATGGCGAAGCTGATTCCCTCACTGGCGGCCCGTTTCAGGCTCATTCCGTCCTGGTGCTCGGACACATCCACGCCAAACAATGTTCCGCCCTGCTTCCTCACGGGGCGGGCCACAGTATTGCCGGGCTGCGCCGCGCCCGCGAGATACGGTGCAGGGTCTTGGTGCGCACCACCTAGGCGGCCTGGCGACCCCCACACCTCGAAATGTAAGTGCGGGCCGGTGGACTCGCCCTCGTTACCGACCACGCCTATCTGCTGGCCGGCACGTACACGGTCGCCTGCTTTGACGAGGATGCCGTCGTGCTTCACGTGCCCGTAGATGAAGTCCTTGCCGACGCTATCCTGGCAATCCAGCCATATCCACGAGCCGAAACCAGAAACGTTATAGCGCTCCCGGCCCTCAACCACGACGCCATCTGCCGCCGCGTAAATCGGCGTGCCGATAGGGGCTGCGAAATCCAGCCCGGCGTGAAACGTGCCCCACCGTGGGCCGTAGCCGCTAGACACCGTGTAGGTGCCCCGTTTCATTGGATGTGTGACCATATGCCCTCCTTGTGGGTATAAGAAAAGCGCCCGGTGGGGCGCTGGTTTATTTGGTTTCTCCTAGTTTGATGAATGTAACTCGTGTTTTTCCGTCGCCCTCGCCGGTGCCGATGAGGATGATTTGGGAGTCTGGGGTGATGTTGACGTGGCGGATGTACGGGGATTCTGGGGCGGGGATTTGTTCGCCGTATTGTCCGTGTTCACCACCGCGTATGTTCAGTAGGGGCGGGTTAGTGCCGGTTCCCTCTAGTACCATGAGGTACAGGCCATCTAGACGGTGACGGTCATAAACATGATTCTCTAGCCACTGGTTTGATTTTCCAGCACTAGCGGCAATTGTGTAGGCGCGGCGGTTAATGAGCTGCAGTGCCATTAGCAACCACCGCCCACAGTTGCTAGTTGAGGCGCGTGATGTAGATGGTTCCGGTGACGTCCTTTTTGGCGTATATCATCGGCTCGATTGTGGAGGTGATGAGTACGTCCTTGCCCTGGGTTGACCATGCGTCCGTGTAGAGCTCGAAGCCCTGTGGGGACTCCACTCGATAGCGCCCTGGTGCGAGTACGAGCCGATAGTTTTGGTTGGCGCACCATGTGGTGGATTGGCCTTCCCATCCGGCCCATGAGCCTGTACTGGGGGTGGCTGTGAAGGCTGCTATTTGTGGGGAGCTGATTTTCTTTAGTGCCATGCTGCCACCGCCTTGCGTAGCAGTCCAGCGCATTTACGAGAGAGAGAGAGAGAGAGTTTGTTACTGGTGTGACTAGCACAGTTACGTAACCTCCTTTTTCAGACGTGGCACGGAAGCGCAGCTCGCCCGGCGAATCCCACCGCATACGCACCGCCGCCCCAGACTGGAAATTGTGCCACTGGTACGAGTTGTCACTTTTCGTGTACAGCCCTAGGCCTAGTGGGAGTGTCACCTCACTGGTAGGAATTACGGTTACCGCGTATACGCCTGGTTCCATTGGTAAGCCGTAGTTCGACCCCTCGATAGGCACCCAATCATTGTTTGTCCCCACGGGGATTTTCTTATCAAACGCCTGGGTTCGCCCCGGCGCGAATAGTCGTTTCAGCATTGTTTACACCACCTTGTAGATGTTTCCGGTCGCGGCGACTTGGATAAAGTCGCCTTTTTGGCAGCTGGTTTCTTTGGTCTTGGCTTGGGCTTCTGTTTCGACCATCCAGACCATGCCGACGGTGCGGGCTTTCTCCGCCGCGATGGCTGCGTCTAGCTGGTTTTTGGATACGTCGCCTTTGAGCTCGTCTTTTTGGGCTTGGGTGAGGGACTCGAATTTGATGGCGCCGTCTTTACCGTCGGTGCCGTCCTTGCCCTTGGGGCCAGCCAGTGACGGCCCCACCTCCCCATTAATCACCAGACGGTCACCACGCCACTCCACATCCACATTGCTGCGAATGCGATTATCACCCAACGGCCCCGCATACCTTGCTGTGGTGCGCCAGGTGCCCCACTCGCGGGTCTGGCGGTCATAGGCGGAGTAGTACACATCGATGGTCATGGACTCGCCTTTACCGGAGAGAATGAATCCGGTCTTGTATAGGGAGTCGTGGCCGTCGCCTGCCTGCGGAACCAGCGGCACGGGGGACAGTTCCCACTTAGTGCCGTCAGTCGAGTGCAGGAGGTAAATCACACCATTAACACCCGTAGTGCGTCGGTTCGCGTCAGAGACGATGCCCCAGTATTCACCATCGCGGTATTGGATTTCAGAGTGCCAGAAATCCCTGTCAGACGGCAGCGTGAAATCCATCGAGCATTCCTGCGGCTTACTCCAATCAGACGGGGTGGGCACCGCCTTAGTGGACTCCACCCAGACAATCTGATTTGGCGAGACGGTCGTGGAAATGAAGTACAGGCGCCACCGGTCACCCAGCCAGAGTAGGGACTGCGCCACCGTAGACGAATGACGGTCGGAAAGTTCCGGCCACCAAATCTTCTGCTTCGGCGACCAGTGCACACCATCGCGGCTCATCGTCATCCAAAAGGACTCACGACCCTTGTTCGGACGGTCCACCATGCGCCACGTGAGCACCATTTCGTTATCGCGCATAGTCAGGTGCGCGTCAGAATTGTACGGGTCAGGGCGTCCCTTAGCATCGTCAATCGGGTTAGTAAGCCCGTCTGGTACTTGCCAGTCAACACCATTATTGGATACGACGATGTTGGGGTCCTCGTGGGCCTCATTAAAGTTCGGGTACGGGGTCATCACCATCCAGTAGCGCCACCCGTTCCAACCGTCCTCAAAAAACAGCACGGAAGGGTGAACAGCCTGCCCGGAACCCTCATGGGTGGGGATTTCCAGTTTCTCACCTGGTGGTGCTGTCCATCCCCACACTGGGGTTCCTTCTTCGCCGCGTAGTAGGAGTCGCAGGAGTCCTCGGTCTGCCATTTGGTGGGAGCGGGTGGCGTTGACCTGCGCGAGTGGGGAGCCACCGCCAGCGTCGAGCGCTCCGCTGCCGATACGTGCCCACTCCGACCAATTCCTACCATTGTCCCTGGTGCGCTGCATCACCGGATTATCACGGTCAACTGCGCCTACGGTGGTCCAGCGTTGCACCACCTGGCCGGTATCAAGGGCTAGGACTTCCACCACTGCGGGGTTAATAGCCGCAGGCAACGTAGGCTTGTTTACCAGTGATGTTGCTGTGGAGTAGTTGACTACCTGGTACATGCCGGAGGTGAGGTAGTCGTCCATGTTGGACATTTTCGGGATGGGGGTTTTCTCCCACGTCGCATTTTCCCAAGGCTTCTCCCACGGTGACCACTCACCAGCGGTATCACTATGGCGAATGTAGGTGAGGTTGGGTCCGGTTGCTGGCCCGTTGACCGTCCACCGCTGCACACACGCCTTACCACTTAGATTAAAGACTTCCAGCACGCCATTGTTGATGGCGAGGGAATCGTTGGGGAGGTTTTTCATAGACGCGGCCATAGCGTACGTGTTGACCTTGTAGAAGCCAGACGTGGTGACCTCGTTGAGGTCTGTGCCCTTTTCAAAGCCACCCTGCACCCATGCGTATTTCGCGCCGATTTCCTCCCACGGTGACCACTCACCAGCGGTGTCACTGTGGCGAATGTAAATAAGGTTCGGGCCGGTGGCGGGGCCGTCCACAGTCCAACGTTGCACACAGGCCTTGCCGCGCAAGTTAAACACTTCTAGGGTGCCGGAGTTGATAGCGTCCGGCGCGTCTGGAAGATTCTTTGCCGACGCGGCCACACTGTAAGAATTAATTTGGTAGAAGCCGGAATCCGTGACCTCGTTCAGGTCAGTGCCTTTTTCTAGTCCGCCTTTAGGCCACTTAATGACCGAATCGATCTTGTCGGCGGCTTCCTGCAAAATCTCACGCATACCACCCTTAACATCCAGATAGTCCTGCATATTAGAGCTAAAGCCAAGCGCATTAGCAATAGCTTCCCAAATCATGCTCATTCCGGCGGCGGCGATGAACGGGATACTGTCAGACCAACCCGGCCCGTCAACATACAACCAACCCTTCACCCCCTCGGTAGCGGTCACGGTGAAATTACCAGTCCGGTCAACATTCACACGTTGGGGTTGGGTGACAGTGATACCAGCGGCAGACGGCTGCGCATACGCGGACTTCACCGTCACCTCGGACACGTCCTCCAACGGGCGGGAAGTAATATCGGAAATAGTGCCGGAAAGTTTAACGGCCATAATGATTATCCTTTCTCAATTTGTCCGGTCTCCCCGTTAAACAACCGCCACTTAGGCTGCAACGGTGGCTTGGCGGATTTCCCGTCCCAATACAGGACCAGCGGAAGATTATTCAGCGTGCTTACAGGGACATACTTGGATAAGTCCGGTGGTTTCTTCCCCTCTAAAGTGGCTACTCGTTTAGAAAGGTCGGAGGTTCCTTTGTTTGCGGAGTCTGCTTGGGCGGCGATGTGGGCGAAGGCTTTACCGGCTTCATTGCCGGTGTGCTCGGCGTCGGAAACGATGCTTGTCGCGTCTGTGCGCCCATCGACCGTGTAGTTCTTCTCCACCCCATCGCCACTGTTGGGGTTAATGCCCATCGTCTAGCTCCTCTATTGCTTTCAGGCGCTCCAGGCGCATCGCTTCGGCAGCAAGCTGGGATAACTCCAACGCGCTAAGCCCGTCGAGGGTTTTGGGTGCTGGCGTGGTGGATTCGGCACGTGCCCGCTTCTGGGTAATGGGTATCCACGCGACCTGCTCACCCGGTGTGCCCATACCGCCGAGCGGGTCGAGTTTCACCGCCGGGCCAAGCGCCAACGTCACGTCATACAGGCCGGGCTTAGCAAACGCGCCAGTCAAGGTGCCGTTATGACGGTTGAGCTCAATACCGGGAGGAAGATACCCCTCCACGATGCGCACACCGCGCCTATCAGCACCCGGAATCGTAAAGTCCAACGACTCCCCCACCGTGGCGCGCTGGCGGTCACTATCAGTGGCGAAATCAACAGCCCACCCAAGCGTGACGGTCTCCGGCTCCCCCACCTGGAAGCGAGCACCTAACTCGTCGAAGATATGCCGTGCCACAGCAGACTCGCGGCCCTCCGGAACCATGCCTAGGAACAGGCCCGCGTACGGGTGCTCCGACTCCGGCACCTCTGTCGGCACAATGTAGCGGTAATCCATTTATTCTCCCTTTGTCACGGCCAGCCGGCCAAGCACAGCACGAACATTCTCTTTGTTGGCCTGGTAGAGCTCACCCGGCGACGCCAGCGAGGCGTAGTCACCAATGCGCAGTTGCCAGCCGACTTCATTGCCGGGCTTCGATGTCCACGTCAAACCACTGACGTACGCTGCCCACACCACACCCCACGCGGTAATACCGATGGTGTCGCCCAGGTCGAAATCACGCCCCGGCAAATACGGGTCAGGTGAGTCAATAGAGAACTCGGCGGAAATGCCGCCCTCCGTCTCCTGCTTCGCCTGCCAAGCCTTCTGCAAAGACTCAACAGTGTTCGCTTCACCAGTTTTCGAGATAGCCGTAAACCGCGACCGGCCATAATGGAACTGCCTATTTCGGTCCACGTACTCGTTGAGGACAAACAGGCGGTCAGCGGACAACTCCGCCAGCAGCTCACCGCCGCCCTTAATCACCTCGGCAATAGGAGCACCAATCCACGGGATTGCGGCCACCGCAGCGGCAAACGCCGTCTTAATACCAATATTCGCCGCCTTATTCACCATGTCCGGCGACTTACCACCCACCAACCAACGGTGGTCCGTTGACTTACGCAGTGTTACGTCCGGGGCGTCCATGAGTGTGTAGACCACCCACGGGCGCCGACCATCCGAATTGCGAACATCCACGTCCGCGAACTCGGTGGTGGACGTGATGAAATCGTCGCTGCTAATCGTCCGTTTTAGCTGGCGGAATGCTTGGCCGACGATGCCGACGATGCCGGCCGCGCCCGTGACCGTAGCCCTGGGGGCGAAGTCAATAATCGTCGTCGGCAGAGTTAGTGTCGTATAGGCCGGGAACGGCTGCGGGTCGCCCGGCAACCAGAGCCACGCGAGGGGCTGCACGCCAGCCGCCGCCCACGTCGCTTTAAGCAAGTCCCAGGCGTTATCCCACCTGGCAGACACCACGCACCACTCGGAGCGATTGCCCGACATGACCGGCGAGCAGATTACCGGGTGCATCGACGGGTTGAATCCGCGCCACTGGGCGGGGTCGGTGTAGCCTACCGTCCACGAGAACATGCTGTCTAGAAGACTCGGCTGCTGATACCCAATAAGGTTACGGCCAATCAACTTGCGCGAGACTTTTTCAGCGCTGCCGTCTTGACGGTCCTCCCACTGCAGCTGAACCACTTTAGACCGGTTTGACGGGTCCGCCCACAACGGCAAGTGCTTCAAGTGCTCCATCGAGTCCACACCCGTGAGTTCCACCTCGGCGGGGTTGCCCTGCGGGTCACCACCACGGGGGTTGATTTCCAGAATGCGGTAGCAGCGGCGTTTAAGGCCGGGGCGTTCCACCACGACATGCACAGCACCATGAATAAGCGCGTCTAGACTTCCGCCCTTATCGAGGTTGCGCAAATCATCACGCAAAAGGTAGTCGACCACGGGGTTGACCACGCCCGGCGAAATCTCACCCGGCACCGTCATGGACATGTTGCCCACGTCCGCAAAAATGCCACCCCACTCGGCCTCTAGCCAGTCCTCAATATCGAGTACTGGTTCCCAGTTCTTGTCGTACAGGCCGACGTACTGCCCGTGGGATTGCATGACCGCTTCACGGTGAGCTTTATGCTGCGACCAGTCAACCATGTGTCACCTCCACGGAGATAGGTAACGCGGGGTCACCTCTAGGGTCAGACCCGCGCCCAACTGAAAATCATTCTTTGTGTGCGGCTGTAGGGTCTCGCCCACGAGCACGCCGCGCAGCGACGACCACGTGCCGGTATCAACGTTGCCGCCCTCGTCGGTCACCTGGCCTTGCATACCGCGCTCCAAATCAATCCACCTAGTCCCCGGGCCACTGCCCAAACTGACACGCAGCCCGCTAGGCAAGGTGAAACTGGTTGAACGGCCGTCCCATTTCAAGCGAAGTTTCGGCGGCACATCACCCGGAACCGTCACAGTGACGTTACCCGCATATGTCCTAACACCCCCAGACCAGACGCCAGAAAAGTTCTCCCACTTAATCTCATCCTCCATAACGTGCAAACCCACGAAAGAAGACGGAAGCGGAGCAGCGTCCGCCAGCACAACCTCAATCTCCGAGGTATGCCCATCTCGCCACTCCACCTTCAACTTCCCCGGCCGGGTATAAGACCAGGCCGCACGCCACCGGCGGAAAGCCACGGACAAATCTTCAACATCATCAGTTACGAGAACGTTCAGACTGCCGGAAATAGGCGGCACCTTAAACCCCGTTCGGCGCACACCGTAGCGCGTCACCGTCTCCTGGGTCGTATGGTCCACCTTTCCCTCACCGCCATCGAAGCCTTCCGCAAGAAGAATGACGGACTGCTGCCCACGCTGGTGCGGGTCAGCAATCCGAAACTGGTCACCAGAGGGAGCGACCACCGTAATAGTTATCGGGTCACGGTAAATGGACCGCGAATCAAAGAACCCCATTACATTGCACCTCCCCTAGTCGTGCCAGCCACAGCCACACTCGTACGGCGCCGCAGCCTTCCTAGTTCCTCTGTGTTGATGTTGAGCTCACCCTCAACCTTGTCCACTCGCTGGCGCAGGACTTCCTGGCCGTCAAGGTTGATAACCACCGTCGTGCCAGCTCCACCGTCGCGCTGCTTCGGCATTTCCTTGTACACAAGGTCATCGAAAGCGCGAGTCTGCTGCGGCGACAGTACCCGCTCCGGTGCGACTACGTCCTTCGGAAGTAGGCCCTTGCCGTAACCAAGGCCGCCCCGGTCGAACACGCCGGAACGCTTAGCCAATTGCAGGCCGCGCCCCATCTGGCCGGCGTACCGGTCAGGGAATGCGGACACCTGTACACCCTGCGCAACCGCGCCCGGGTCCATGCCCTTCCAGTTCGGGTACTTGCGCAGCATTACGTCGAAGAACATGCCGGCCGAGTCGTATGGGGTCATGCGCTGCTTCACCGTGCCCCAAGCGCCATTATCACGCTGCTGGAAAAGACCAACGGAATCGTAGTCCGAACCGACAGCATCGTGGCGGAATTTCAGCGACTCCGGCACAGCGCGGTTCGCCCACATTTTGAGCGGGCTACCCGACTCCACCAGCGCCGTGGCTAGACCAATCTTCGCACCGTGCACGTCCAACTTGTGGTCCTTGGCCGAGCGTGAAATCTCACGTGCGAAAAATGGCTCGCCCCACTGCGGCGTCTTTTTCTTCGGCTTCGGCGGTGCGAGCTGCGGGTCTTTAGCCATCTTCGCTTCCGGCATAGTGGCGACCGCATCGGACTCAATCGCCTGGGCGTTCTTTGCGGCCACATTGGTGCGTGGCTGCTCCTTGACCTCCTTGGTGGTGACGATACTGTCACCGTTTGGCAGCAGGTCTTTGCCCTTGGTGGTCAGCAGCTTCTTAATCGTGGAGTCTTTCATGCCGAGCATGTCGAAGATTCCGTCTACCGCGAAGTCCAGAATGGACTGGTCGCCCAGCCCTTTCGCTGCGGTGGCCTTGGCCGCGTCCTCCGGGGACAACGCAACCGTGACTGTATTCTCGCCAGTGCTACCAGTGGTGTCATCGGCACTCACAGAGACGGGCACGCCGTCAATGGTCATGGTGCTGCCGTCCGGGATGGCATTCTGGTCGAGGATTTTGTTCATCTTCGGCGGCTTCGGCGGCTTAATGGTCTTGTAGAAGAACTCGTTGAAGTACGAGTCCCACGCGCCAGCAGCACGGCCACCAATCTGACCATTACCGCGAGCACCGCCCATTTCCACGTTTGTACCGTCCGGCAGAGTACCCGCGGTGTGACCGCCCGCAGGCCCGCCGTTCTTGAAACCGATACGCAAGTCACCCTTCTTGCCACGGCCGCGATGGAAACCATGCGAGGACAGCCATGCGGCCTCATTGGCAGTGGCGAACTTACGAGGGAACGGATTCATCCCCACCGCAAACGCGGCAATTGAACTCATGCTGGCTGAGCAGTCACCCCAATTTGACGAAGCCCATTTGTAAGGGGCCATTTCAAGTGATCTAGACGCCTGATAGCCCCTAACACGTGCTCCTTCGACGAAGGAACGGATCTCCTTGGACGTGATTCCGCCGTCGGCGAAATACTGCGTCTTAGCCGGCGCTACTTGGGAGGAAGTGCCCGGCTTAACCGGCTCACCCTTCTTATCGACTACCGACAGGCCGAAAATATCCGCTGTCTTCGCAAGAATCTGGGTAGACCGCTTCCGCTTAGACTTCGCCAGCGGGATGTAGGACTCGCCACCAGTCTCCGGCTCCGCCCAGATTCGCCACTCTCCACCGCGAGCAATCTGCGCCTTATGCTGCTCTTTCGAGCCGCCGTTAGCGTAGCGCTCCAACTTGTCGATACCGCCATCAATGTAGGCGCGGGTAATACCACCCTGCGCCATATAGATGCCGCCGCCCGAGAAGCCAATCATGCCGCGAATCTTGTCCGGCATGACCGAGCCAATAGCATTCTCAACCTGGCCAAACATCGACTTAATGCCGTTGATGAGACCAGAGATGATGTTCTTACCGGCATTCACCAGCCACGAGCCAGCCGAGGCAAAGACGCCTTGGACCTTGCTCGGAATCTGGCCGAGCACGCCCATCATCTCGCCAATCTTGTTGCGAACCGTGCCAACCATCCGGCCAATAGCCTGACCGAACGACGCGGCCACTTGCTTCGCATTCTCGAAGATGGACTTGAAGAAGTTCATCGCCGCGTTGATAACGCCGTGAACGATGTTGGAAATCGCTTGGCCCATCGCGCTGAACCGATTACGGATATTCGAGAAATTACCCGTCAGAACGTCCGCCAGAAGGCCGGCCGCGTTACGGAAGAAATCCCACGTTGGCTTAATGACTCCATTCCAGATACTGGAGATTACGCTGCCCATTACGCGGAACGCGCCACCAATCACAGCAGTGAACACCGAGGCAACGAACGTACCCACAGCCTGCGCAACCGACATAAACAGCGACAGGATAGGCTGAATAATCCCAGACCATACGGAAGAAATGACGCTGCCGACGAACTGGATAGCCGTCCAAATACCGTTAAACGCAGCCGTAACGACAGAGCCCAGGAACTGGAAACCCATCATCATCGCGTCAACAATCGGCGCAATCCAGGTTTGGTAGAACTGGCCGAAGCCCGTGGTGAACTCCGACCACTTATCTTGCATGGCCTGCCAAGCACCAACTGCAATGTCTTTCAGCACACCAAACGCAGTACCGATAAAGCCGACAACCGGAGCAATCCACGTCTGATAGAACTGCCCAAAGCCAGTGGTGAACTCTTCCCACTTAGCCTTCATAAAGTCCCACGCGGCCACGGCGATGTTCTTCAAGTCCACGATGCGGTCACGGAAGAACGTCAACGCCGTGAAGATTGGGGAATCCTCACTAATCCCCAGAGCAGCGGCATAGTCAGTCGTGTCACCAGTCTTCAAGAAATCAAGGGCGCCGGAGAAAATCTCCTTAACCCTATCGACCGCGCCAGTGACCTTCTCCACCGTGGCGTCCCACGCCCCGGAAATCATGTCACCAATCTGGGAAAACACAGGGCCGAAAGTAGACTGCACCCAATCCAGGCCAGCCTTAAACTTCTCAACCACCCAATCCCAGCCAGCGGCCAGAGCATGGGTGAAAGCCTCCCACATATTCCGGCCGATTTCCGTCTTAGTAAAGAATGCCCACAGTGCTACGCCGACCGCGGCTACCGCGGCGACCACTGCAATAATTGGGGCGATCGCCGCAGCCTGCGCGGCGACATATCCCCACATGGACACCTCTGCAGCGGCAGCGGCGCCACTAATCGCAGTAAAAATTGGAGCAACGGTCGCCATCGCCACAATCGCACCAGCAGCAATTCCTACGGCCGTACCCAAAGCAAGGAACACTTTCGGATGCCGACCGATAACCCCAGCGAGAACTGCACCCTTCGACGCGAGCTCCGCAAACATAGGCAGCAAACCAGTACCGATTGCTTCCTTAGCGTCATTGAACTTCGCCGTCGCTACCTGCTGCTTATGAGCCGCAGTATCCGTCTCACGAGCAAACTGTCCCTGCGCCGACGAGGTCTGTTCAGTCAGCATTTCCAGCAAGGTCTGCGCCTGGGCCTGCTTAGCGGCAGACCCGGTCAACTTGTCCAGACCCTTAGCAGCCATACGGGCGTTAATATCCGACTGCTTAATGGAAACGCCGTAACGCTCAATCGGGTCAGCTTCGCCGCGCATAAGCGCATTCACAGCTTCAATAGCGTCCTTAGTGGAACCGCCGAAAGTAGCCGCCAAGTCAGATGCAACGCCCACGAGGTTCTGGGACTTCGACGCTACCTCGTCCATGGGCATGCCCATGTTTTTCAGCATCGCACCAGTGGACGAGGTTAGCTCGCGGTATTCACGCCCTGACAGACCTACCGCTTCGGCAGCCCCTTTAGACGCGGAAATAATGCCCTGGGCGTGGTCACCAAAGATAGATTCCACAGCACCATAGGACTGCTCTGCCTCCGACGCGTAAGCAATCGATTCCTTCGCAATCAGTCCAATACCGCCCAAGGCGGCGGTGGCATGCACTTTATATTTTCCGGCGAAATCAGCGGCTTTGCCGGCGGCGCTCTTGAAGGAGTCGCCCATGGTCTTTGTCTTTTCGGCCGCCCGCTGCGAAGACCGCGCCAGGTCTTCCTGCACGGCTTTCAGGCTAAGCTCTTTGGCCTTCAAGGTATCGGCTGCGCTCTGAGATTCCGCACGGGTTCGCTTCACGCGCCCCTCGGCGGTAGCGACCTGATTGTTAGCTGTGGCCGCCTGCTTCTTTGCGGTCTCGAGTTGGCGCTCCGCTGCGGCGGTTTGCTTAGTGTTCGCGCCGTAACGGTCGCGAGTGTCCATGAGGTTCTTCTCTGCCGCGGATACCGCATCGGACTTAGATTTCGCGTTAGCTCGCGCCTCATCTAGTTCGATTTCAGCGGTGCGGATCTTCGCCGACGCGGTCTGCTGCGAAGTGCGGGCATTCGCCAACTGGTCTTCCGCACGAGCCAGCGCAGTGGACTTAGTCTCCCCACCACTGCGAGCGGCGTCCAGGTTCTTCTCCTCACGAGACACACGCACCGCGGCGTCAGCCTGCTTGTTCTTCGCAGTCTCGAGCTGCTGCTCCGCCTTTGCCAACTGCGAAGCCTTAGCATTTCCGGAATTACGCAGGTTCTCGAGCTTTGCTTCCGCGGTGCCTACGTCTGCCGCCGCCTGGGCCTCAGCCTTACGCGCCGTCGCGAGCTTAGTGGAGACTTGGGAGACTTTAGCCGCAGACGCCTGCAGCCCACTAGCCATGGACTCGCCGGCACGCTTACCACTTGCGGCAAACTCCTTCTCGACAATCTCGCCGCCCTTTTTCGCCGCGCCCGACGCCTCCTTTACCAGCGTGCCGATAAACCCCTTCATCTCGGCGTTTACTGGTACCCACACGGCATCGGACATGACGGCCTCCTAAAGCGAGTCGAGATAGTCCAAGACTTCCTCCGGCGAATGGTCACCGAACGAGCCATAGGACGATTGATTAACAGGTTTCGACCACGGGAATTGGGGCATGTTGTCAAAAATCGTTTTGCCCTTATCCACACCGGACAAGCCGGTGGCGGCGGTGGCCGTGGCCCAGAACATGCGCCAGAGTTGAGCGTCCGCCAGAGTCCACGGAGTGCGCGCCCCGTTCGGGGTTTCCAGCCAGAATGCCGGAGCGTCCGGCGGCAACCCCTCCAACAGAACGCGCAGCTTCCGCAGAGTGATGTCCCCGCGGTAGAACTGGCCGAGGACATCTTTCCCGTAGTGGGCTTCTAGCGACGCTTCCGCTGCTTCCGGGCCGCCGAACGACGCGAGGAGCGATTCAGTCGAGTACCTTTTCCCGAAGAATCAATATCCTGATTCCGCTCCATGTACTCGTTGAACACAAGGAACCACAGGTTCGAAGAACCACCCGCGGTAACGAACTTCTCGTACTGCTCATCACCCATGTACCAGGCGGCAAGGTCAGGCTCCCAATCAATAGCGTTGAGCTCTTCCTTGTCCTCGTCGGACAGGGTCAGCGGGTCCTGGAAGTCGTAGGTCTGGCCTTTGAAGTCGAATGGGATTCGGCCCTCGTTGGAGCCGGTGGCTTCGGCGCGCTGCTCGATGAGGGCGTCAAGGTTGATATTGGACATGGCTGGTCCCCTTTCAAAAGTCTTTGGGTGGCTGGCCCTTTAGTGCGGAATGAGGATTTAGCGGGGAGCGGGCGGGCCAGCCAACAATGGTTCCCGCACCCCTACCCCAAGGAGTTGAGTTAGGCAGCAGCGACGTTGATGGTCAGCTGCTTGGTTGCCGACAGCTTGTCCGCATCGGTGGCCTTCACGGTGAAGGTGGACTTGCCGGCGGCAGTCGGCGTGCCGGTGATGGCGCCGGTGGATTCGTTCAGGGACAGGCCCTCTGGCAGGGTGCCGGTGGACACCGCGTAGGTGTACGGAGACTTGCCGCCCTTGACCGCTACGGTCGCGTTGTACTCCGCGTTCTGCGTACCAGCAGGCAGAGAGTTCGTGGAGATGGACAGCGGAGTGGAACCATCGGTCGCACCAGAGGTGTTCGCGCCTCCGGTAGCCCACGCGGAGTTCATCTGCCAACGAGCGGTCTTACCAACGCCCTCCTTAAGGGTGGCGTTGTAATCCTCGTAGGACGCCGGGTAGGAGGTGTAGGTAACCTCAAGGCCGAACATCTCGTCCTTCTTGAAGACCATCGAGCCACGCTCGGTAATCTGCGCGTCCAGCAGGTCCAGGCGCAACGCCTTGTCACCATCGACAACGTCAATGTGCAGGTGCTCGTGGCCGAACTGCGGCAGCGCGTCCTCGTAGAAGGAGAAGGAGCCATCGCCCTGGTCTTCCAGCGCATCTTCGGACACGCCAAGGAACTTCGCGAAGTTCTCAATGCCGGTCTCCCACAGGGTCAGCTTGATAGACTTCACGGCCTTGGTGATGTCGGTGCGGATGGCGGAAACTTCCTGCCAAGGAATGTATTCCTGCTTATCCTCATCGAAGCTAATCTCCAAGCCGTCCGGGGAGATGTAGCCCAGGTTGTAATGGGTATCGGTGTTGTACTTTTCGCCGAACGGTACCGGTGCGGTACCGAGGGCGGAGGAGCGGACAGCGCCGGTCATACCGACGCGGGCCTTGCGGGCGTTGAAGCCCTCGAGGGTCTTCTGGTCTGCCATGATTGATTCCTTTCAAAGAATGATTGGGCATAGAAAAACCCGCCCAGGCCACACGGCCCGAACGGGGTGGAAACTTGAGCGACGGCGCTTATCTAGGTCTTGAGCACCATCAAATCGACTGCAGCCCCCAAGACCCGGAGCTGCGGGTTAATATCCTCACGGGTAGACAAACGCGGACAGTCCACGCTTTTAACTCCACTGCCTTCTAGGAACGGCAGCTGGTGCAGCGCGGCGCGCACCTTGTCTCCCACCGGCGTGCATTGGGCACGCGAGACGCCCACGACCTCCACATCAAGGGAGATAATCTCCGAGATGTACTCGCCAGTGTCTGCGCCCCAGGGCACGACTTCACTGCCGGGGAGGAGGTCGACTGTTACCGCGGGGGTCAGCTTCTCGAGCTCGTCCGCGGGCGGTAGATGATCCGCCACCCACAGGTCATCGCCCAAAACCTCTGCCACCGCGTTAATTGCGAACTTGAGAATGTCCACATCGTTCATCGGCGCACGCTCCTTCCTGCTCGGCGAGCAATACGCTTCGCTTTTCGTGAATCCTTATCGCTGGTGTTTCCCATGACATTGACGCCAAAGCGACCGTTGGAATGCGCGTACTCACGGATGGAGACTGTCGCGTCCACGCCGGCTCGGTTTAAGTCGCGGCGGATACGGGTCGAAATCTTTGCCGCCCGCTCGTTGACTTTCGCCTGCACCTTTGTTGTCCCCATGACTTGCTGGAAGATGGCGTCAGAATCAATCTCGACTCGAACCACGAAACACCTCCAACTCCATCTCGGTATGCGGCAAAAGCGCCCCACGCCAATGCTCCGGGTCACCCACCACCCATGTGCCGCCAACCCCGCCAATAACCCGAATACGGTCATTGGGCTTAATCTCAGTCAGCAGGTTGGGCGGCTGCGAATACAAACGCCAGCGAGTGCTAATCATCTGCCCGCCGCCGGACTCATCCTCCGACGTACGCACCTGCTGCACACTCACCGGCGTATCCACTGGAATAACTTCCGGCTCGTCCCACGATTCAACGAAACCGCCGTACTCGCCCCTCACCCGCCTAGGGCGGAGGATTTCCACACGCTCGGTAAAAATCAGCTGCATCATGGGCGGGCCTTTAGCTTGTACTCGTCGAGGATTCTCCACTCGGTAGACACCGGCGCCACCGCCCCACCGACACCATTGCCGGCGGAAGCACCAACGCTGATACCACCTACTGAAATGCGGTCGAGTGAATACGAGGATTGGGACTGTGCGGCGCGCAGCGCCATTGACGTGATGACGCTAACGAGTTCCACCGGCTCGTTGAAGCCGTGGCGAATTTTCGCCACGACGCGGCGAGGAACACCATCACGGCGGGGCTTTAGTCCAGGTATCCACACCACCCCCGCCTCGTCATAGACCAACTGGCCTACATCAAAGGGGTGGCCGTCAACCACAACCGACTCCACATCAACAAGCCGCTTCGTCGGCAAAATAACCTGACCATCACCCGGCGCGAGAAGCACAAGCTCCTCCACGCGCTCCGGGAAAATATGCCAGCCTGCCAGCACCCGCACCGACTGGACGGCACGTTCTACGAACTCTTGTGGAACCTTCGGGTCGGTGGATACCACGCCGTGTTCGGGGGCGATACCGCCGGTTTCAGACTCGGCCACAACAAGCCCCCTTTCCGGTTAGGACTTCTTCGTCTCGGACTTCGTTCGGGTGGACTTCCGACGCGGCGCACGCTTCGGTGCCGCCTGCTTGGTCTCAACCACGCCGGGCTTCACCTCACGTGCAGTCGGATAGTCGCGCTGTGCGGTCTCCTCGGACAGCATGAGGGTGGCTTCAAACCCGCCCGGAATCATCACCCGAAACGGCTTCAATTCTGGGCGCGCCATACTAAGCAGCCGCCCCAGCGTCAGCACCCGCACCGGAGTTGATGGTGCCGGTCACGAACGCGGCAGGACGAGGAACCATCAAGCCCAGGCGCTCCTCGGCGCGCAGGGTGGTCAGGTTGTTCTCAAAATCGTCCACGTTGGAGTTCGTGGCATCTACACGGATACCGCCCTTGCGCAGCACGGTAGCGCCCTGGCGGAACGCGCCCACCATGTAGGTGCCCTTGTCCACAGCCGGGGTGGAGATAACGTTCAGGCCCCAGATGGACGGATTGAGAATAATGCCGCCGTTGCCGTACTGGCCTTGGAATGGGCCGCCGGCGAGGTACTGGCCGTTGTTGTCCTTGGCGATGCGCAGGGACTGGAAATCAGACGGGTTCAGCAGGATACCGTCCGCGGTAAGCGGGGTAACCAGGGCAACCATCTGGATAGCTTCCAGCAGGCCGTCGAAAGCGTCACCGCTGCCGATGTCCAGCTTCTGAATACCCTCACGCTTAAACAGGCCGGTCAGGTTAGAGCCCTGACCATCACCCTTAAGCAGCTGCTCCTCTTCCTTTACGGAGAGGTCATAGACCAGCTGCTGGTTGATGTAGTCCGCGAGGAACGGAAGATCCTCGATCATCTCGTCGGAAATCTTGGTCAGCGCCGCAACCTTGGCCGGGGACTCGGTCACCAGCTCGAGCGGGTTGTAGCGCACGTAGGGCTTCTTCGCACCCTCGGCGACAGTATCCGGGCCGCCCTCGGCGATGCGCTGTGCCTTTTCCACCAGGTACTTGATGACCGCGCCGTTCATGCGGGCAGAGCCCATGATGTCTGCCGCTACCAGACGCTCGCGGCGCTGGTTGACGATGGCGCGCTGGTACTCGGTGGCATAGCCGTCAATAACGCCCTGGCCCTGCGTAGAGGTCAGAGACGGGTCAGAGGCGGCCTTAAACTCCGGTGCCTGCACCGCGAGGTGGTCGCCCGCGGAGAAAGCCTTAAGTCGTGGCTCCGCGTGCTTGATGAAGTGGTCACCCAGGCTCTTGGCTGCTTCCACGCCGGTGTTCTTAGTGTCCTCGTCGGCGTCATCGTAGCCGTTGGAGAACGCAGCACGCAGGTTCACCTGCTTCTGTGCCTTCTCAATACGGGAGTCGAAGTCCGCGGCCTTGGCCTGGAAATCCTCCACGGTTGCCAGGTCCTCGTCGGTCAGACCGTCGGGGTTCTCGTCCAGAATCTTCTTCGCCTTGGCTACTACGTCAGCCTTGGCTTCCTTAAGCTGCTTGATGTTCACTAGTCATCGCTCCTTTCAGCGAGCATGAAAAAAGCACGTACCCGGTTGGTACGTGCCTTGGTTGGATTGTTGGTTGTGGCTTCGTCGTCGCCTGGCGGCGCAGGCGGCGATTTCAGCCGGTGCGCAGCGCTAGACAATTCAGCAGATAGTGCGGCGCGCTCATCGTCGGCGAACCCCTCGGCCTGCTTCACAGCGGTCGAAATAAGCTCACCAACCGACTTCACCGTCAAAATCTCCGTCTCCTCATTCGCCCCAATCGGCACGACGGAAACCTCGTAGAGCTTCAAACGGTTAAGCTCCTGTACCGGCTCACCATCCATCTCACCGTGCGCGGAGTCGAGCACGCGGAAAGCGAAGCTCATCTGCGACAGGCGGCGTTCCTTAATCAGGCGGTACACCTGCGCCGCCTTTGGATTATCCAGGTCAAGGCGGGCGGTAATCTTGAGCCCGTGGTCATCTTCCACGGCGGATGTCACAGCACCAATGTTGGAGAACGGGTCGGCGAAGTCATGGCCATAAAGAACCGGAATCTGATTACCCGACTCTTCCCACTCTTTCAACGTTTCTGCGAACGCACCTGGGCGAATCACATCACCATAGGAATCAATGTTTCCGAAGACAGCGGCGTAGGCCTCAAAGACACCTTCCTCGCTATCTTCCACGGTGGGGGCTTTAACCTCCACCTGAAAATCTTTCTGCACGGGGTCTTCCCCCTCCTTCTCATCGTCATCTTCACCCGGAAGAACAGGCGGGTTTTCATACCAACCGCGGATACGCTCCGCAGTACCGGCCGGGCGCCCATCCTCTTCGCAGCGGTCCAGGCACTCCTGCATGCCGGGGTCGACCTTGTGGAACTCGGCGCCAGCCGCATGGAAAGCATTAATCAGTGACGGAGACGGATTCGAGTGGATTACCCACACGTCGCTTTTTGGGGCGGTCTCCGGGTCGAGCGCCCACCCGTACATGCCGCGGCGCAAAGCCCCAACCACGGCACGCACTTCCTCCGGCTGATCATGCTCTAGCTCCATGCCGGCCACGGTGGAAGCAATCTCGTCATAATCAAACCGTGGCGTGCCCGCCCCAGCATGGGACTTAACGTAGGTGGACTTGCCCGCACACGACGGGCCTACAACCATATGCAGCGTCATTCTTGCCCCTCCTGTTCATCTCCACCCTCGTCCGGCGCCGGGGCACTATCCCCAAAGTCCGTATTCAACGGGCGGGCCAACTCATCGCCGCCGTCAATCTTCGGGAGGTTATTCATCACGCGACCCTCGTTGACGGTCATCCACGGGGCACCAATGGCCTGCGAGGTGACAGCCGCCTGCTCCTCGAACCGAGCGCGCAGACGCTCCTGCATGTTGAACTCCACATAGAACGTGGCATCATCCACTCCAAGCATCGGAAGAAGATAGGCGTTAATGGACTCCTCAATACCCTTCATAATCGGCAACAAAGTATCGCCATACAGGGACTGGCGGAACTCCTTCACGTTGGAGTAGTTCGCGTTGTCCAAAATGCCCACCATCGTGGGATTCACGTGGTAGACCTGCGCAACCGTCTCTAACGACAGCTTGGTCTGCTCAACCAGTTGTTCATCGTCAGCTTTGAGGTGGTGCGGCTGAAACTTCATGCCGTCCTCAAGCAGGGCTACACCACCGGCGCCGGAGCCACCGGCGGAGAACTGCGCCCGCAAATCAGACTTAAACCGCTGCCGGTCCTTATGGTCCCACTTCGCGTCCAGGGGACGTTCAATGAAACCAGCCATGCGCGGGCCACGCTCCCACAACTGCTCCTGATACTCGCCACGAGCCTTGTTCTGCTTCAACACATTCTTCAAAGCAAGAATCGGTGAAGTACCAAACTTCAACGTCGACGGGTTATAGCCCGTATGGCGAATAATGTTCTCCGCGCCGATATACATCGGCCGGCCATTATCACCACGCCACAGTGTGATTCCCTCGAGCGTCCACGGGTCGGAGAAATGACGCTTCTGAATCCAATGGTGAGGGATAGGCAGAATCGCGGCCTCGCCGTCCTGCTCACCACCCACCAGCCAAATCCACTCGTCGTACAGGCACAAGTCCATGACGGTTTGGGTTAGCAGCTCGGCCATGAGCATGTTGTCATTCGCCCGGCGCATAAGACGCGCCAGGCCGCCAGCCTGCGAGTCGTTCTCCCGCACGCGCTCACGACCACCATCATTTTCACGGCGGTACACGTGCAGCGACACCGTGGACACCATGCGGGCAATGAAGCTAGTCACCGTCCGCAAATGCGGCTGGTCACGGTACAGCTCCTCCACCGTCATGGAATCCACCCGCACGCCCCACGGGTCGATAAAGCTAAAGTCACCGGGAGCGTCCCACGTAGGCTTCTCCCAGTCCTCCGGCTTCGACCGGCGCCACGGGATGAAACTGTCAAAGATTCCCACGCGGTACTCCCTTCTCTAGAAAATCAACATGCCGCCCTCGTCGTCTTCCAACTCGGCGTCAAGCTCTTCTTCCTGCCACTCCTCATCCGCATAAGCAGACGTGGGCCTCTCCTCCACGCGGTGCCCCATCCACCACGCAACATTCGTCGCGATAAACGGCGCAGCATCACCCGTGGACTTATCACGGTCCCACAAGGCAACGTCACCGAGCTTGCGGTCCTTCACTCCCAAAGCCGAGGTCTCCAACAACGTCGGCACCTCCGAACCAGGTGCACGCCCAGGGTGGCGAACCAGACCGTCACGAATAGCCGACGTGTACGCCAGCACTGAACCAGTCATAGCCGCGCCACGCCACTCGGCAACCTCGATACCGGCTTCATCCAAAAGCGGCACCAGCACCGTCGACGGCGCGTTACCCGTTGACTGCAGGCCAACTACCCCGTCGAACCATGAGCCGCGGCGAGCATTCAGCCAATCCGGCACCCACGAGAACCCGGCGCGGGAAGCCACAACCTCCACATGCCAATACCCGTCTGGCCGCTCAAAAGCCACCGCAATATTCGCCTTACGCGCCTCCAACGACAGGTCAATGCCTACGTGGATCTCCACATCTTCCGGCAAACCGTCCAGTGGGTCAGCCAATGCTTCCCACTGGGCCGTAGTGAACTTGCCTGGCTCCAACGACTCAACCCACTGGCATAGGTACTCGGTGCGGAACGAGGACTCGTCTGCTTCCTCGTCCTCCGGGTCGAGCGCGGCGCGGGCAATCGCTGCCATATCCTCCGTCGTTGAGTTTCCCCAGCCCAACGACGGGTTAGCCTCGTAATATCCCTCCGGGTCGAAGATGGAGCGCTCCGGCTCCGCTGACCACTCCATCAAGCACAGCTTTTCCTTAGCTGTATCGTCTTCCTCAATAGCTTTCAGTGCGTTATTGCGAAGGCGGCGAAGCACCACAGAGCGCACATCACCAGCATTCGAGAAAGCCCAAATCTGGTTACGCGGCCGCTCTCTCGTCGTCGGCTCAATCGCGTCCCACATGTCAGACTTCTTATGCTCGCGAAGCTCATCCAGCATCGCCAAGTCCGCGGAGAACGAACGGCCAGCGCCACCCGCAGCAATCACATACCACGACGGCATCGCACCAGAAATATCCAGCACGTTCTCCAAACCTGGCGGCACGGTCGACAGTTCAATCTGATTCGAACCATTCGCCTGCCGCATATAAGGCACCCAATTGCCACGCTCATTGCGATACGGCAAATACCGAGCCAACGTAGGATTACGCGACGCCATCTTAAAAGCATCACGCAACGAACGCTCCGCATTCGACAGATTCTGCGCCGTCGACAAAATCTCCGAAGCCCCGTCCGAGAACAAACGCCACAGCCCCAGCAAGTCCATCACCACAGTCTTGCCGTTCTGGCGAGCCACCAACACGAGCACCTGGCGGAAACGGTAATCGTACAAACGCCTATCCGGCGTCTCCTCATCGAACACATCCGAGCCCGGAACCGTACGCATATCCAACTCAAGCCCATGAATCAGAACAAACTTCTGCCACGGGCGAAGCTCCAACCCCAAGAAAGATTCGCAGAACTCGATAGCTTCGAACCCCAACGACGTTTCCGACGTGAGCTCCACCAACGGAGGAGTAAAAATGCGCGGCTCCGGGTTTCCTTTACGCCCGCCCACGGTGACGCGACCTCAAAGCACTCAACTCGTCGGTAACCCGCGCCGCCTTCGGCGCACCCGTCGCTTCCACCTTCGGCTTCTTCTCCGGCGTCAACCCAAGCTCAATAAGCGTGTTCAAAAGATGCGGTCCAAGATACAGCGCCTTAGTCAGCGTCTGTCCGCCCTCTAGACCGGCCTCATCAATGGCCCTGGCGTAGCGGAGAGCGAGTTGCACGCCGCCCTGGTCCTTTTCCTCGATGGTGTCCCCTGCGGCGTCTACGCAGGCGCGTACAGCGGCTTCCAGCGTTTCCACAGGTTACCTCCTTTCTGCGCGTGCGCGTGCGCGATGGGGTGCTAAGTCGCGTGGGGAGAGAGGCCTAGGACCCGCCCGCACATGGGCCGGGTTGAAACCTTTTCGTGATTTTTTGGCCCCTTCCCCGTCCGCGTTGGTTGGTGATCACCAATCAATTGTGGTTGGGCCGAGTGCGGTGGGCGCGTCGCGTTTTCCGCGGGCGCGGTTGCATGATGCGTGTGCTGGGCGGAAGTTTGTTTCTTCCCAGGTGAGTTCGGGGTAGTCGGCTCTCGGGTAGAAGTGGTCGAGTTCGAAGGCGTTGGTTGTGCCTGGTGGTGCGGTGTAGTCGATGGGTTGTTCGCAGAGCCAGCAGCGTGCGCCCATTTCTTGGCATTGTTGCTTATAGGCGGCGGTGGTTTTTCGGCGGAGTCGGCCTGTCCATTCGGGAATATCCATTTAACTCCCCCTTTTTCTTTGTGCCTTGTTCTGGTCGTGAGCCAGCGGCCTGCGCCTCGGTTGTTGCTCAGAGTTGCTCTAACGTTTCAATGCGTGGTTGTTAGATGCGGGGTGAGGTGGCTACAAGGCTTGGTTAAAACGACGAATACCCCCAACGTGTGTTGAGGGTATAACTTGTCGTCGCGTCGATTATAACACACAGCGTGACAGTTACCAGCTGTCATGCCGGCGTGAAGGAGGGCAACCAGTTTCCGGTGGGGCCACTGTGAAACCTAAACGCTGTAAGGCGTCCATTGCGACGGCAGGGTTGTCTCGAATAGAAGCTTGAAGTTGGATGTCAAACCAAGTTTCTCGAGACTCTTTGAGAGCTCGCTCCCAACCATGTTTAGCTTGGAAACCACACTCTAGAATGGTGAAGTACAGGAAATCTTCAAGTGATGGCCGGAATCGATGACCACCCACGGGAACGTGAAGGGCTTTGATGTCTCCATCTTTTCTGGGGTCACCCTTCTTTGTTTTCCCATTTTTCATCAGGGCCGGGCTTAGCAGCCCGCCTATTCCTGAAAAATGAATATGGGCTGCGGCAACGTTCTTTTTCTCGCGCTCGTATTCAAACTTGATAGCCGACTGGGTGTGTACTCGAATTTGGTAACCACTGTTTTTTACAGTTAGGTACTTAGCGTTGCGGTCTTTTGTGAGCGTGTACTCAATCACCAGGGCGTAAAGATCACTGCGCTCTGATTCTTGACGTTCTTCGACTGAGACAAGCTTTCGTCCGTAGAAAAGGGGTGCGGTAATTGATAGCACCCATATTCCGTTGCTTTGGTTTAGGTCGACTTTGCTATCTATGTCTTCTGGCGACAAGGGCAGTGCCGCTTGAAGGGTTTCGATTATTTCTTCGTAGAAATCTCGGACGGCCTCTTCACCGAAAAGCCTAGCCTCAACTTCGCTACTCATCGATGTCAAGCATCATCTCGACTCGGCGAAGCTCGTCGTAAAGGTGTCGCTCCTCGATGGACAAGCATCCCATTGATGCCAAGTCTCGCAGATCGCGTCGAGTGATTGGCTGACCCTCGATGGCAGCATACTGCTCAACGAGCTGTTTAGTGAGATCGGCTTTACGACTATTCAGCTCTGCGCTGTTGGTTCGATTGATGATGAAAGACATCGTTTACCTCCTTTGGTTTAAGTATCTCGCAATTTACTGTCGGGGGTGGACATTGAGGTGGTTTTTGTTCGAATTTTCTACAACTAGTCCATACACCTCTACATATAGGTATTTATTTTCTTTCTGAAAGGTGGTGGAGTGTCGTAGTTTCCCTCGCTCTGTCCACTTCCTTAGCAGTTCGGGGCTTACGTTGTAGCCCTGCTGTCTCAGCTTGTAGCAGATGGTTCGTGCGGTGAGCCATATTTCTTGCGTCTTCGCTACTGGTTCTGGTGGTCGGGTGCGGCGTAGGCGGTGGTCGAGCTCGCGTATTTGCCATCGGACTTCATCGAGAATGTCATCCGCAAAGTCGAGCTGGCTCACTGGCCCGGCGTACCAAGCAAGCCAGTCAGCAAGTTGTCTCCCATCAAGTGTGGGCTTGTGGTTGCCGTCGATGCGTCCCGCAGCATCGCACACCATCTGGTTTAGCCGCTTGGTGAAATGCTCATCGTCGCTCAAAGTCCAGATGGGCGCCGGGTCCATTGGCCCTTTCTGTCGGTTGCTGTGCGTGGTGGAGACTTCTGGGGCCGGTGGCCTGTCGTACTTCGCCTGGTTCAGTTCCTCGTATAGGACTCTGAGGTGCTTGGCTGCTTGGGCGAGGTCTTCTTGGTTTGTGGTCATGTTTCCTCTAGTGGGGTTGGGTTTCGCCTAGAGGTGTGATGGTGATGTGGGCGCCGGGTGGCTCGTCTTTTTTGGCTCGGCGTTTGAGTGCTGTGATTGCGGTGATGGTGGAGTCGTCGGTGATTATACCGGCGGTGGTGAGTGCGTCGTCTATGGCGCGGATTAGTTTGTCGAGGTCGGGTTTTACGGTGTGCCAGCTGCCGGGGTGTGGTTCTTTTTTGCGGGCGGGCATGACGAGTACGAGGTCTAGGCGTTGTGGTCCGGTGAGTGGTGGTTGGCCGCGGTGGGCGTGTTTGGAGATTTGGGAGACTTTTTCCCGCCAGGCTTTTACGTATTTGGAGGATTCGACCATGCGGCCTCCTCCGACGTGGCGTTTACTTCCTTGTGGTCGTGGTGTGCCGGGGACGAATGTTTGGAAGGTTGGGGTCATAGCCAACCTCTGTGGGTGAGGCTGGTGGTGGGTTGGTCGCGGGTGAGGGTGATGCGGTCTGCCCAGTAGCGGTCTAATCCTAGGAGCGTGAGGGCTCGCGGGAACTGGGCGGCGATCTGTGCGGCGCAGAGGGCGGCTGTGTGGCTACCTAGGGGGTAGAAGTATGCGCCGGCTACCACTCCCCACGTGGGGCCGCTGGTGGACGCGAGGGGTTGGGCTTTGCGGACTTTAGGTTTATACATGCGGGGTTACCTCTAACGGGATGATGTAGTCCAGGTCTTGGTGGTCGGTTTGTAGCCATTCGGTGCCGTTGAGGTACCACCAGGCCTGTTGTTCGCTGGTGTGGTGGGTGCGCACAACGAGTTGGGGTATGCCGCCGCAGACGCTGGCGATGAATGGTGTGCCTGCTGGGGCGTGTAGGTGGTCCATGGTGGTGTTCCTTAGCGGTAGAGGATTGTGGGGCGTGGGCGGCTGGTGTTCTTTTCGTGGCGGTATTTCTTGATGAGTTCACGTGCTGGGCGTGGCATGCAGAGGTTGTGACGGTAGTGGCGTGGTTTCTTCATGTGCTTCTCCTTTTGGGCATAAGAAAAGACCCCGCTGTGTGGCGGGGCCTGGTGGTTAGTGTTGGTGTTCTTGTGGCGGCGTATCTTGCTTGTCTTCATCACCCATCGCGGCGATGGTTTCGAGGGCGCGCTGTGCGATGTAAGGCGGGATGATTGGGGGCTTGGTGCCGTCGCCTAGCCACATGCGTGCTTCTTCCGGGGTCATGCGCTTGTCCTCCGCTTAAATCCAAGTTCGCTTAATGCTTTTGAGAGTGTGTCAGGGTCGGTGGGCTTGACGATGGGTTCAGGCTTGGCGGTGCAGGCCATACGGTCGGCGTAGCGCATCGCCATGCCCCACTCCGGGAATCGAAGCCCCTGGGGTTTCTCCCACCAGAGCTCACGGGCGGGGACGGCTATCCAGCGCAGCCATCTATCCTCATGGTCTTTGTAGACATACCAGCGGCTCATGCTTCCTCCCACTCTCCTACCCAGCGGCGGTGTGTGGGGTCGCCGTCAAAGTGGTACACGTTGGTCATGCCTTTGTAGTCGCCTAGGTATTCGGCGTACTCCCATTCCCCTGCTGGTGGCGTGCCGTCTTGGTTCCATGCGCGGGGTAGGTCAAAGCGTGGGGTGACGTAGACGGCTATGCACTGAAGGATTTCCACTTTTGGTTTCAGCGAGAACACTACGGCTGTATCTAGCGACCCGTCTGTGTAGAACGGTTCGATGATGATTGCTAGGCCGTTCGTGGTTTCCGCCCACATTCCTACGCATTCTTTGCGTTCTTGTACGGTCATGTCTGCGAGGGTTTTCATGTTTACCCCTGTCTGGTGCCGAGTGCCGCAGCCGCCAACGCGACAGCGACCCCAGTGATTATCGTGACTAAAACTAGGCCGAAACCTAAGTCTTCAATGTTCGGGTTTTCGGCTATGACTGCGTACAGCAGAACTCCGAGCGTGGTTAGACACACGATCGCTGTCATTACGGTGATGGTTATTGCAACGGTGCTCATGCTTCCTCCCATTTCCAGCTAAGGCCGGTGGTTTTGTCTTGGTGGTAGCCCTTGTGGCCCTTTTTGCGGAGGCACAGGTGGGTGTCGTGCTCTGGGTGTGCGCCGGTCGTGATCAACTCACAGCACTTGGTGGCTCGCATGTGTGCTTCGAGTTTCTGGTTTTCTCTCTCGAAGCGATCTGATGCGTTGGCCGCGTACTGTTTGCTCTGGAATACGTGGGCTGGGATTACTCTCCCCACTATGCTTTCTCCGCGTATTGGGCTGCTGCGAGTAGCGTGTGAGCAATGGTTTCTGCTTCCGCTTTGGTGAGCACTAGGCGGAATGACTGGTGGCGGTAGTCGTGACCAAAGACAACTGTGCCTTCGCCTGTGCTGCGTATGTCGCCTATTGGGCCGGGTAGGTACCAGACTTTCCCATGTGGGGCGGTCATGCCCCTAGACGGTTTAGGTAGGTCTGGTGCGAGTAGGTTAAGTTCGTTTAGCAGTGTGGCGGTCTGCTCGGGGGTGTAGCCGCGTGCGGCCCCAAACTTGATTGCTTTTGCGGCCCGGTCTTGCTTACTCATCCTGGTCTCCTAGGATTTGGTTGATGGTGGTGTCTAGGGCGTCGAATACCCGCTGTGAGGTTGGCCCGGCTGCGTGGATTTTCGCGGCGGCGCGTGCATCTTCTTGGAGATCCGTCAGCTCCCCGCGCATCCGTAGAATTTCCTGCGCGAGGTCTAGCCAGGAGTACTTAGTTGTGGCGGCTACGCCTTGCTCCGTCTCTTCGACTACGCGGCGTAGGTGCTCGTGATTAATGCTCACGGTGTGCCTCCTGCATGATTTCCTGCATGAGTTTGTACGTTTTCGGGGCGCGCCAGTCGGGGTTATCTAGCTCGGACTTAAAAGTCGCTACTAGCTCGTCCCAGTGCTCGACGTATGCCGTCCACGTGGGGGTCACGCCCCGCATCCAGTCCGGTTTGCCCCAACCAAACGTTTTTATGCAGCGGTTCAGGTCTGCGGGGTCGTAGGGGTGATGGAACCCGTCTCGTAGCTGGTGTGCTTTCAACCCGAGTTTCACCGCTAGCATGGCCTTCCCCGATAGACCGGTGGGGAAGTTGAGTAGGCCGATCTGCTCTGCGATTGTCTTGCTCATTTATTAATCTCCGTTTCGTGTCGGTTATCAGGCGTGGGCCGGTATTGCCATAGGTATGGCTTTTCGTATGGGGTGAAAGTGGGGCCGGTGATTTTTCGGCGCTCTACGGTGCGTAGCCACCTCCACCCGTGCTGCTCGGTGCGCACCGGGTGCCATGCGAACCAGCGCTGCCACGGGCCGATCATCGGTGGTCTCCCCATTTGTAGCCGTGCTCGGTCTTGGTGATTCCTAGGTATCTGAGTAGCCTCTCTGCGGTAACGGGCGTGTCGCTTTCTAGGGCGCAGGCAATTTCCTCCAGGTCTAGCTGGAGTATCTCGCTATCTAAGGGGAGGGAGTCTGCGCGTGCGGCTTCTGCGTAGGCATAGAGTGCTGTGATTGCTGCCTGAACGTTTTCTGGTCTCATTCCTGTACCCCTGTTTCGTGTCGGCTGTTCATGGTTTGGCACTCTGACCGTTTCGCATCGTCGATGACCACGGCGGTGAGCATGGCCGCAAGGCCCGCCCCTACTGCCCCTAGCGCTACGGTCATGCCGATCGCCCTCAATGGTGGTTCGTGGTCTATGAGGGCAAAGAAGAGCGCTATCCCGCCGAGAATCGAGGCTCCGATGAGTGCGCCGGTAATCATTCCTGCACCTCGGTGAGTGTGTAGCGGCGACCAGTCGGGGTGAGGGTGTCAGGGTGTGCCGCGTCGTATCTACATTCGCGAAGACGAGGGACGAAGAATTCAATAAATCCGGTTTCGTCTAGGCCTAGCATGATTGCCTGCCCGTACTTGGTCTGTTCTGCTTCTGCAAGAAAGTGCTCATCATCGTCCCATTCAACCTCGGCCATCGTGGGGCGTGGGCGTGGCGGGAGGGCTTTGAGGATTAGGCTTTTCCAGAAGTCGGTAATGCCCTCCTCGTCCCATTTTTCTGTTGTTTTCCTTGCTATGTGGTGCATATCCTCTAGCGCTTCGTGTGCGCTGATGATTTCTTGGCGGGTGGGGTTAGTCATTGGTGGTGTCCTTTGCTTGGTCTGCTAGGCGGCGGGTTTCTGTTTCGACTTCTTCCCGCGTCCAGATGTGAACTCCTGGGCCGCTGGTGATGCCCGGCATTTGACAGGCGAGTTCGGCGGCGGGGTGGTGTCCATCCCCAAGATGGTTGGTGTCGAAGCCAATCACTCGGCCCTCGTGGTAGGTGATTCCGCCGTGGACTTCCATGCCGTCGAATTCCTGTAAGTTCCCCTCATTGAGCCACGGGTGGCCCTCCGGCAGTTCGATGTAGCCGTTGATAGTGAACGGCCCCATCTGTGTCATGCAGTTGATGCCTCGGTGCGTGAAGTGGCGGGCGGTGTCGTTGGCGATGCAGGCGAAAGGGGTGCTCATTTCTGTGTCCTTTCGAGGTGGTCGAGGTATGCCTCCCAGGCGGGTGCGGTGTTCCGGTAGTGGGCGGCCTGGTCTGGGGTTTCTTCTTGGCGCATGTGGAGGTCGAGGCCCGCGTCGCTGGTGAGGACGTAGCGGGTGTGCTCGCTCAACTCTTCCCAGTGGTCGATGACGAAGCGCGTTGTGCGGCGTACGACGTAGTCGCTGCGGCCTTGGGCGTTCCGCATGGCGCCGACAATCATGTGCTGCTCATCAGGGGTAAGCATGATGGGCCTGCCGGTGTTCGGTTCGTGGCCGTCGTTGGTCATTGGTGGTTCCCTTTCCTATGTGGGGCAGCCCCACCCATGTGGCGGGGCCTGTGCGGTTTAGGCGGCGAAGGGGGATGCCCCGGCCCAGTTGTGTTGCGCGTCGTCCCAGTGGGTGACTTCAAAATCGGCCTTCGTCTTCAGCGCTTCCCGTAGGGCCTCGTCATCCTCTGCCCAGTAGCGGTCATCGACGATTGCGGACACTAGGTCTTCCCGGTCGTGCTCTAGCTGCACGATGATGGGGTGCACAGTGTCCGGACCTTCCTCGTGGATGATGGTGAGGATGGCCTCAACCTCGGCGTAGTCATCGCGGGGTTCGGTGTAGTAGGGGTACGGGAGGCTCATTCCTCACACCCCCAATCCTGCTCCGGCATGGAGGTGGCGAAGCGGTACCAGGATGCGACGGCGATAGCCGAAAGCAGGATGCCCGCAATGATGCCGATAGCCCAGTGGAAGCTCCGCCCGGCCTGAACGCCGACCAGTACCGGGGCCCACACGATGGTGAGGAATAGGGCAAGGTCGATAAAGATGAGGTCTAGTGTGCGCGATGACATGCGCGATTCCTTTCTGTCTGCCGCTTGCAGGCGGCATTATTTCCAATTAGGTGGGGTGGTCGGTGGCGTGAACGTCATCCCCATCACGCTCACGCCCCGCCCCCTACTTCGCGTTGAGGATTTCCTGGAACTCGCGGGCCATATCGACAGCGATCTGCAGGTCCTCTACAAAGGAGCGGAAGCCGTTCAGGTCCTTCGCTACGTGCGGCCGAACCTCCGCCTTCACCTCCCAGCGGCCGATGGCGCTATCCCAGTAGGTGACTAGCTCGAAGGGGCCGTCCTGCTGTCTTCCGAGGTATTCGATCTCGACGTCCTTGTCTTGCGGACGCTTGCCGGTCTCGGTGACGTTCATTTCGTAGGCGAGTTCGTCGTGGCGGTACACCGCGCCGATTGTGACGCTCATAGTTGATTCCTTTCGTGTAGCCCTTGCAGGGGCTGGCGGGTGATGCGCGTGATTGGGGGAATGCGCGCCCCTCCCGTGTGGTGTTAGCAGTTGGCCTTGACGTACATGTCGCAGTCTGCCGGGGTCCAGTCGTACACCTCGACCTGCGCGCCGTTCTCGCTGATGCGGATGATGCGCTCAAACGTTTCCTTGTTTGCTGTGGTGTAGCCATCAATGATGGTGACGCGGCACATCCAGGAGTTCCCGCCGAGGTGGAACTTGGGACGGCTGCTCAGGGTCACCATGTCGCGGCCGGATTCGTCGGTGACGTTATAGGCGACGTAGTAGTCGGTGGAGTTCATCTTTGATTCCTTTCTGCTGACCCTTGCAGGGGCTGCTCTTGCTGACATATCTAAGTATAGATCACGGTTTACAAAAAGTAAAATTGACTACTAAGAACTGCCCATTTCGCCACGTAGACCGCGCTTAATACGCGCCACAATACCCGCCGTATCCACCTCCCCGGCATCACCAACCGTCAACGGCTTATAGCCACGAAGCTCACCAAAAGTCCCGGCCGCCAACTGGGCGTCACGTTCCTCACGCAAACGCTCACGGTGCGCATCCAGTTGGCGCTTCCGCACCGGGTCGGACTCCCACCTATCCCGCACCGCAAAGGCCGCCTGCTTAAGGTCGCGAGGCGTCACCATACGGGGCCCGGCGAGCTCCAGTGCCCACAGCTTCACCGCATCCGGCCACACCTGCGGCGGCAGGGATACCGTGGCGAGCACGTCGCCCCAGGCGTCCACCACCTCGGCCGACGGCTGCGGAAACCGATCCGGGGCCAGGCGCTTCCCATACTCGAGGACGTAGGCGGCTAGCTCACGCTGCTGTGGTGTGCTCATTCTGGGTACTCCTCAAATAGTGCCTGCGGCCCCGTAGGCGGCTCAATACCGGGAGGCAGGGGTGAATGTGTAGAACTAGGCAGTTCGCCGCTATATGGGGCGTCTACGTGCGGATTACAGGCTGTAGAGCGAGACGGGGCGAAGTCAAGGAAGCTAGGGGCCTTCTGCCCACCTCCCCTCGCCGGGAGCGGATCATCATCCCACCTCTCGGCATTCAGCCACGAGGAGGGGTGAGCGGTGAACTCGTCGGCCCGGTTCGGGTCGTCCCGATACCGACGCATACCCTCAATAATGACCTCAGGGGCCGCCTTCTTCACCGCCTTCTTCCACGCCTTACGCGCCGCACCCTTCCCGACCTTCCTCGGAACCGTGTCCCAGAACTCGTCGAAGCGATCATCCGACGGATGATCAAGATCTTTAGTTCTATGGTTCTCGTTCTTATGGTTTTTGTTTGTGTACCCCTGAGGGGATGGGGAGGGGTCACTAGAGGGTAGCTGTCTCTTATACACATCTGACGCTGC
>OJLL01000013.1_pt1 | contig 65979 bp, 81 predicted proteins | sample 1596941 | NCBI WGS metagenome assembly OJLL01 (sample SAMEA3904689, study PRJEB24821) | metagenome | biome: Builtin; feature: hospital; material: surface | place: USA | collected 2013-08-13 | reverse complement strand
TTTATATAAATTTTCTTTTATATGAAAAAGAAATGAAAAATCGGATTACCGATTCGGTAACCCGATTAATATTATATTATATTAAATATAATATTTAATTTCATTTTTAACACTTTCTAGGTCGTAGTAGTTGAGGTCATACACGCCGCCGATAGACTCTAGTTCTTTCCAGTCTTCTACATCACTCGGCTGGCCGTCGCTATTCCACTCTTGGATATCGACATCACCGCACCAGTCGTACGCGTCGATGCGATAAATTTCGTTAGACAGCCAAGTTACCATCATGCGGTGGATATCGCGCGCGACGCGCTCCACGTCTTCGGCCTTAAGTCCAGTTTCTTCGAGGATACCATCAATATCTACAAACAAATCACAGCCGCCAAAGTATTTCCGGCTAGGCTCGGAAATGACCATCAGGTTAGGCCGGTTGTTATCGTGTTCTTCGAGGTCCGCTAGTAGGTCCTGAAGGCGCGTGCGCTCAAGGGTGGAATCCTGCCAAGTCTCGCGTTCTTCGGTCATGTTGCCGTGAACATAGGCCTTAATCCACTCGCCTTCGGCTACCATATAATCACGGTGGCATTCTTCGAGCTCGGTTAGCATCTCTTCGCGCTCATTTTGCCAGTCATCAATTCGACCCTTAAGGTCTTCGCCAAACCTACCGGCCCCGGTGAACGCGCCCATTACGCGCCCATAACCAGCCATATCAATAGGGCACTCTGTGAATTCATCCACAGAAATTTCGTACTTTTTACCGGCCTCAACGTCAATAAGAGTGTTTACGAGTTCCAACATGTTTCTAGTCCTTCCAAACTAGTAGGGGTGGGGTGTACGCACCGTGTGGTGCTAGTGCCTACCGGGGGAGTCGAACCCCCGCGAGTCCAAATAGGCTATTGCGGATTAAACCGCGAGGCGGTAACCGGATTGATGGCGGCTAGTGGTGGTGGAGAAACGGCCGTCAACCTCCCACCAGTGCAGCTTGTCATCAACCCACTGTGCGATATAAACGGGCGTTTCGTAGGAATACCCCACCACAGCAGCCCCGCGGCTCAGCATGTCGGCAAGCGCCGCCCTGAAGCTTTCCCGCTGTTCACGGTTGAGCATACCCAAATCTAGAAAGTGGGTGAAATCCCCTTCGAACACCTTGGCAGTTAGCGACCGGCCCGGGTTGACTACCATACCGCCGTATGCCTCAGGGTTGCTCACAAGTTCCGCGAACTTGTTGAAAAAATCTTTGTTGGTGGATGCTACGCGGGTCATTTTTGTTTCCTTCCTTATGTCCCGTTCTTTCTTACATTTATTAGTTTACTAAGCCGGCAAATTTTTGTCAACTTAGTTTAGTGTGATGCTACTCACACAGTACGGACTGCAAATCTTCCAGTTCGTACAGTACCCGGCCAAGTAGCATATTCGCCTCGTCTGCCAAGTAGGCGTGGACACCGCGGGAAATTGCATCGTCAATGCTGTCACACTCTTGCACGCCGCCAAAATCGGCTAGTGCGTATTCGCAATCTTCTTTGTGAGCTAGGTAAACTTCGAGAATATCATCAGTGAAAATTAGCTCGGGGTAAGTGTCGAGTTCCACATCTTTAAGGCAGAGAATAATATCCGCTGCCAAGTCATCACGGCTAGCCGATTCGCCTTCGAAATTGTAGGCGGCAATGGTGGTCTCCACTTGGTAGGTCAATTCGTCATGGACACAATTTTCGACCTCTTGGTTGGGGTGCATGAACTGTGCAATCCAGTCTTCGAAAATTGGCATCAGGCCGTAGTAGTCATCGTGAGCAAACATTTTTATTTCCTTCCTTTGTTGCTCTCTCAATCGGACAATTAACACTTTAGCCCCTCATCGAATTGTTGTCAACTCGAATAGCAAACTTCTTTTGTTTGTGCAGGTCAACCCACAAAAATCGGCTATTTCGCAATTCCTCTATATAGGTACTGAAACAACCGGGCCTTAAGGCCCTTATATACAGCCCCACAAACCACGGCCCGGCAACCCCGGCGAGCTATTTTGAAACAATTTTCATTAAGAAAATTTTGGAAATCTTTTTCATATTAGAAAATTTTTATATAACCAATTTCTCATTAGTTGAAACTTTAACTAATTCATTTTGGTTTATGTAAAAGATTCTTTATATTTCTCCAAGTGTATTTTATACAACGTCATGCATAGTATTCATTATGCATAAAATACATCGGTATGCATAATATTTACATAAGTAATTATTTATATGTATATATTTATATATAAGTAAATACGCATACATGCGTATTACCCCCGTATATTACCCCCGAATAAATATAAATATATACATATATAATATACATACATGTGCATAGTATACATGTATATAAATACATTATTGATATATAAATATATACGTATATACGCACGTTAAACTATATAAATACGTACATGTAATAAATGTACATACACGTATATAAATGAATAAATACATACGTACATGCATAAATAAGCGCACGTCTATGCAATCAATAAGCGCCACCGCAGGGCTCCTCCGGTCCGGCTCAGCTCGTCTCCGCGAGCTCTTGGTCTTAGGGCCAGCTCTATCGGCCTCTGCTCTCCGCAGCTCGGCACTACGAGCTACCACCACGGCTACGCCTCGTTCCACCGCGGGGAGAGCAACCTACCGCGGGATGAATATAAAATTTGACAGAGCTCGAAGCCTCGGCTATATTCATAAACGTGCCTTAGTAAATGTGCGGGCTAAGGTACACGCGCAAAAGGTGCGCAACTCCTTTCGTATTGACAGCAGATAAAGCCTCGGCAGCTATTAAACTCGGTAGCCGGGGCTTTATCTGTACCTAAAACATCCAGCGGAGCTCGCCTTTACGTCACGGTGACGTAAAATCCACGGCTAGTGGCCTAGTTAAAACGCGCCCACAAACGCGCCCACAGGCCAATAAAACGCGCCCACAGCGCTCTAGCCTAAACGCGCCCATAACGAAACGCGCCCACAGAGGATTAGGCGAAGACAAAACGCGCCCACACGGCTTTTAGCTCTGGCTCAAACGCGCCCACCAGCAAATTGTCAAAACGCTCCCACAGGATTTGCGCCCACAGCGTTTCTGTGCAATACTCAAAACGCGCCCACAGAAAGGATAAGAAAATGAGCGAAGAAGAATGGGCACAGGCCTATAACGACATGGTTGAAAAGCATGAAGAGATGCTCGGCAACCTTATGGCACGTATCCGCCGTGAAGGTCAGTACGAGATTAAGTTCTACGTACAGCTCGATTCAGGGGATACCTTGCTAGACAAGCCATTCGACCACTACTACGAAGCAGCGAACAAGATGTTCCAGATGGGGCTTCGAGGCGCTAAGATTGTCTCTCGCAAGGAATCTCCGCTGCAAGAAGTCCATGTATCAATCGAGGAAGACTAATGAGCCAGCCCTGTGTATTTTGCCACGAACCGCTAGAGTTCTACGAAGAGGAAATCTGCTTTGAGTGTGAACATTACTACTATGACCCGAGCTTCGAAGATAACTATTAAAGACAACATCGTCGAACTGGTCCATGCCATTATCCGCTCTTCTTCTCAAAGCTTGCAAGAAGAGGTTCTCTCAGAACTACGAGGGATATGGAATAATTTGACACAAAAACAACAGCACGATATAATTATTGACATGCGCTGGTGGATAGCCATCGCACGATATACGCCCACAGAAGACACCAAAGAGTTCCTAAACTGGGCATCAGAAGAATAAAAGGAGATAAAAATGAGCTTTGAAGTTGTAGATGAATTGCCAGAGTCCGGCTACCGCGGTCGCCCACTGAATAAGGACGCTCAGGCCTTTGTGGAAGCCGTACATGAGAATGCAGGTAGCTGGGTTGCTCTCGGAGAAGGCAATGGCCACAAGCGCACCACCTTGCAGTATTACTGCAACTGCTTCCGCAAGCAGCAAGACAAGTACGTCAAGGAAGGCTACCACGCGGAAGCACAAATCCGCGATTACAAGCTCTACGTGAAGGTGGAGAAGAAGTAATGTGGTTCATGATTCTTCTCGCCGTCCTCTGCTTTGCAGGATGGTGGATTGAAAAAGGCGACGATGCAAACGACCTAGAGAAGTGGTTCAGGTGGCGATGAAAAAGCTGGACAGTCTATCATGCAATGAACTGATAGACTACGTAACCGGCAAGAAAATTAAGGTCCGCTCCAGCATCTCAGGTGCAGAAGAAGAGGTTATCGTCCGTAAGGTTGTTGACTTCTTCTACAGCGAAGGCAGCACAGAGCTCACGATGAAGTATCTGTCTCCTAGCGGCTTTAGGTGGACACACCTAAGCAAAATCACCTCTGTGGGGCGGAAAAAGTACATGTAAAGGAGACCTTATGGCCGGAGTAAAGAAGTCGGTTAAGGTACAGCTACCACCTAGTGAAAACGACGAAGACACTTCAGATATTCTCGTTAACGCCATGCTCGATGCTTTCGACATGCTCGGCTACAGCGGGGACAAGGACATCTGCAAGTACTTCTACACGCTGCGCATTGATGCCACAGAAGATTTTGGACGCGCGGCAACCATTACGGCATCAGAAAAGAGATAAACATGAATGAAGATGTATTAAAGAAAGCGATTGTTGAGTCTATATCGCTACCTACCATCTGGAGCAAGTTCGCCCGAGACCTAGCAATTATCGCCTTTATCCTGGGTATTCTCGGAGGTATTGCCTTTATCCATAATGACAACACCACCGCTGGCGTACTCGCCATTGTTATTGGTATTGTGGGTTACCTCAACTTTTTCGTTCTATCTGAATTTTTGGAGAAATAGATGTCTCATTACCGCGACCTAAACGCTGAAATTAACCTCTGGGGAGAAGACGGTAACCTCCAGCTCGAAAAGGACAAGGAGGCGGCTCGAGAGTTCTTTATCGGAGAAGACGGCGTTAACGCAAACACGTGGTTCTTCCATGACCTCGAAGAGAAGACCAGCTACCTAATCAAGAACGGTTATTGGCGCTCTGACGTAGCTCTCAAGTACGGCCACGATGCTTTGAAGTCCTTGATGAAGCACGCTTACGGGAAGAAGTTCCGCTTTAAGACCCTGATGGGTGCGGAAAAGTTCTATCGCCAGTACGCCATGAAGGACACGACCGGAAAGCACTTCCTTGAGCGCTACGAAGACCGCGTAGTTATGGTTGCCCTGTCTTTCAGCGACAACCTAGACCACGCCTTCGATATCGTAGATGAAATCATCTCTGGCCGCTTCCAGCCCGCTACGCCCACGTTCTTGAATGCTGGCCGTGTGCGAGCAGGTGCGCCTGTGTCCTGCTTCCTGCTGCGCCTTGAGGACAACATGGAGTCGATTGCCCGCGGTATTACCGACTCTTTGCAGCTATCTAAGCGAGGTGGCGGTGTAGCTCTGTTGCTGTCTAATATCCGCGAGTCCGGTGCGCCGATTAAGGAGATGGAAAATCAGTCTTCTGGCATTATTCCGGTCATGAAGATGCTAGAGGATGCTTTCTCCTACGCTAACCAGCTCGGAGCTCGTCAAGGAGCCGGAGCGGTCTATTTGAACGCCCACCACCCGGATATTATGAGCTTCCTGGATACCAAGCGCGAGAATGCAGATGAGAAGATTCGCATTAAGACGCTTTCTCTTGGTGTGGTCATCCCAGATATTACCTTCGAGCTGGCTAAGAAGAACGAGGATATGTACCTCTTTAGCCCGTACGACGTAGAGCGGGTTTACGGCAAGCCTTTTGCGGATATCTCGGTTACCGAAGAGTACACCAACATGGTCGAAAACCCTGATATCCGTAAGACCAAGATTCGAGCTCGTAAGTTCTTCCAGACCTTGGCAGAGGTTCAGTTCGAGTCCGGCTACCCGTACATCATGTATGAGGACACTGCTAACCGTTGGAACCCTGCGCCGAATATTGGCCGAATTACCATGAGCAATCTCTGCTCGGAGATTTTGCAGCCTCAGGTTGGCTCGAAGTTCAACGAGAACGGCTTCTATGACGAGGTAGGACGCGATATCTCCTGCAACCTTGGCTCGATGAACGTAGCTAAGATGGCAGAGCTCGATAACCGCGAAGAGTTCGCTCACTCTGTCGATGTAGCGTACCGCTTCCTGACCAACGTTGCTGAAGATGCTGAGCTCGATTCTGTGCCTTCTGTAGACCGCGGCAACAGGGGCTCTCGAGCTATTGGTCTCGGCCAGATGAACCTGCACGGCTTCTTTATCGAGCAGGGCATCGATTATGACTCTGACGAGGCACGCGAGTTCTGGCGCTCGTACATGTCAGATATCACCTACAGCATCATCTCCGCTTCTCTGCGCAAGGCTCAAGATGAAGGCGACACCTTCGAAGGCTTCGAGGGCTCCCGCTGGCAGTCTGGCGAACAGATTCAGGACATCATCGACTTTGGTATCTCTTCCCGCTTCGGCATCTCCGAGGAAGAGTGGAAGGTTCTAAAGACTAGGGTAGGAATCGACGGCCTGTATAACCGCCATCTTCAGGCTATCCCGCCTACAGGCTCTATCTCATACATCAACAATGCCACCGCCTCGATTCACCCTGTGACCTCGAAGGTTGAAATCCGCAAGGAAGGTAAGACCGGACGTATTTACTACCCGGCTTACGGCATGACCAACGAGAACCACCACACCATTAAGACTGCTTATGAGTACGGCCCTAACGCTGTTATCGATATGTACGCTGTGTCTGCGCCGTTTGTGGACCAAGGACAGTCTATGACCTTGTTCTTCCGCGATACCGCTACCACTCGTGACATCAACAAGGCTCAAATCCGCGCGTGGAACAGCGGTGTGAAGTCGATTTACTACATCCGCCTGCTTCAGGAGGCTCTGGCGGGCACTGAGGTAGAAGGCTGCGTTTCCTGCGCACTGTAGAATTTGACTACCTAGACAAAATCGTCTAAAGTTGGCCTAGCACTAACAAAGTGTTAGGCCTCTTTTTATGAAAGGAGCGCTATGCGCATTACCAAAACGAAAGATAACGTCACGACTGACGGCGAAGTCATTGACGTTATGACCTGCTCTCTGGAGTATCTTGCTCTCCAGTTTGAGAATCTCAACTATGACCAGCGGAAAGACGCTATGGACAAGACCATCGCCGTGATGGCTATGGATACCCCCGATGAGTCTGTCATCTTGGACGATATCGAAGAGGTCACCATCGACTTTGATATCAACCCTGACGAGGAAGAGTGGACTTACAGCATTAACGGTGCTGAGCTGACGAATATCGAGGTCATCTCTCTTCTTGGACAAGCTCTGCACTACGCTTTCGCTATCCAAGGCACCCCTGAGCACATTCTTCTCCGTTCGTACGACAACTTCTTTAACGTCCTGAACACTGAGATTGTGGAAAACCACTACATCCGCCGCGAGGCTATGAAAAAGGCCAAGGAAGAAGAGACCTTGTACGAGCAGCAAGAGCGCGAGCGTAAGGAACGAGAAGAAGCAGAGGCTAAGCAGCGCGAGGAAGAAGAAAAGCGCAAGGAGGAAGAAGAGCGCGAGCGTATCCGCGAAGAGGTACGAGAAGAGCTTCTCCGCGAGCAAGAGCTCGAAGCCGAAGCCGAAGCCGAAACCCCAGAACCTGTAGAAGACGAGACCGAAGAAAAGGAAGACAATGCGTAACATCGAAGCCGTCAACTGGAACAAGATTAATGACCCTGTAGACCTCGAGGTCTGGAACCGAATGACCTCGAATTTCTGGTTGCCTGAGAAGGTAGCTCTGTCGAACGATATTAAGACGTGGAATTCCCTATCTGAGAGCGAGCAAGACGCGACGATGAAGGTCTTTGGTGGTCTTACCCTCCTAGACACTATTCAGGGCACTGTAGGCGCTCAGAAGATGATTGAGTACGCTCTGACTCCGCACGAGGAAGCTAACTACACTTTTATCGGCGGCATGGAGTCTATTCACGCTCGTTCCTACAGCTCTATCTTCTCTACTCTGTGCTCTTCTGAACAGATTGAGTACGTCTTTGATTGGGTTAAGAACGACGAGACCTTGCAGCGCAAGGCTCACATCATCTTGGACTGGTACAACCAAGGCCCCGAAGACCCCTACGGTCTGCGTATGAAGGCTGCTTCTGTGTTGCTCGAGTCCTTCCTGTTCTACTCTGGCTTTTTCCTCCCGTTCAACTTTGCTGCCAACGGTAAGTTGACCAACACCGCGGATATTATTCGCCTCATTCTGCGAGACGAGGGTGTCCACGGGTACTACATTGGCTACAAGTTCCAGAAGAGCTTTAATGAGCTAACCGACTGGGAGAAGATTAAGCTCGAGGCAGATATTTCTTCTCTGGCTCTTCAGCTCTACGAGAACGAGATTATCTACACTCAGAACCTCTATGACCCTATCGGTTGGACTGAGGACGTAAAGACCTACCTGCGCTACAACGCCAATAAGGCGATGAGCAATCTTGGCCTCGAAAAGCTTTTTGCACCTAGTGAGACTCGAGTAAAGGCAACCATCTTGTCCTCGATGTCTTTGGACACTAACGAGACGCACGACTTCTTCTCTGGCTCTGGCTCTTCCTACGTGATTGGAGAGGCCGAAGAGACTACGGATGACGATTGGGATTTTTAAATGTTTAATTTCACCCTAGACGTTGACACCTCGCGGGATGTCATGCTAGTAAGCTGGAATAACAAATCTCCAGCTACCGAGCGGGTGATGCACGACCTCGGAGGGCAGTGGGAAGACTTTAACGTTTACCGCTTGCCTTTCGAGCTCTCCCTCATCAAGAAGGTGTACAAGCACGCCAAGCGAGTTGGAGACGAAACTAAGGCCACCAAGGAATTTAAGGTAGCCACTAAGAAGCTTAAGCAGCGGGTGAGTGCCGCTAAAGGGCTTACTCGAGCTGACTCTGACGCGGAAATCTCCGAGCTTCTGTCCGCGGAAGCACCTGAGACGGCGAAGTCTCTGCGCTCTTATCAGAGAGCCGGAGTTAAGTTCATGTCAATTAATCAGGCCACTTTGCTTGCCGATTCGCCTGGCAGTGGTAAAACTCTGCAAACGATTGCAACGATGATTTCCGCAGGTGTTTCAGGCGATATCTTGGTTTTGGCCCCTTCCGCCGCGGTGCAAGTTACTTGGCCCGCTGAGATTTCTCGCTGGGCACCAGATGACGAGATTGTTTGTGCAACCGGCACGCGCAAGCAGAGAGAAGCAGAGCTCGCCAAGCTCAAGAAGAAGAGCCGTGCTAAACGCCGCTGGGTATTGTGCAATATCGAGATGGCTAAGGTGAAGTACCACAAGCCAACGGTAAACATGAAGAGGGGCTGGTACGAGTACATCTACCCCGAGCTTTTCTTCATCAACCCCAATAAGGAATCTAAGGCTCAGAAGGGCAAGAAGAAGGAATGGTCCGCTATCGCAGTAGACGAGTCTCACCGTGCGCTTATCACCAATAAGACTCAGGCATACAAGCAAACGCAGACGAGAGCGGGCCTAGGCAAGCTCAAGACCGTCGAAGGCGGCAAGAGGATTGCTATCTCTGGTACGCCGTTCCGCGGCAAGCCTGAGAACCTCTGGGGCACTCTGAACTGGCTTATGCCAGACAAGTATAAATCCTACTGGCCGTGGGTTGACCGTTGGTTTAACACATCCTCTGGCTACTTTGGTGGTACTGAGATTCACGAGATGGATAAGGCCACCTCGAAGCGTTTCCATGAGTCTTTTAGCCACTTCACGCTACGCAGGACCAAGAGCGAGATTGCCCCTGATTTGCCGCCTAAGGTCTACGCTGGCTCTATCCCGCCTGGCGTTGAGCCTGAGCCGGGACAAGACAAGGCTCTTATCGGCCATTGGCTCGAGATGGAACCGAAGCAGAAGCGGGCTTATCATCAGATGGTTGACGAGGCCATCGCCAACCTTGATAACGGCACGCTTGTGGCTAACGGTGTGCTAGCGGAAATGACGCGCCTTAAGCAGTTCGCCTCGTGTTACGGCACCTTAGAGACTCAATTGGACTCAGATGGCTACGAAATTCCCGTCTTTAAGCCGGGTTTCCCGTCTAATAAGTTCAATTGGCTACTCGAATTCCTTGAAGAGCTCGGTATCGATAAGGAGAAATACACTCCGGGGCCTGAGACGAACAAGGTGGTCATCGCCAGCCAATTCACCTCTGTCATCGATATCTTTGACGAGGCATTGAAGAAAAAAGGCATTGACACCGCAAAAATTACAGGTAAGGTCTCAGCTAAGAAGCGCGAGGAAGCCGTTAAAAGCTTCCAGCAAGACAGCGGGCCTAGGGTCTTCCTGCTTAATACCATCGCCGGTGGTGTGTCTCTAACTTTAGACCGTGCAGATGACATTGTGATTCTGGATGAGACCTTTATTCCAGATGACCAAGAGCAGGTAGAAGACCGTGTACATCGCGTTTCTCGTGACCACAACGTCACGGTGCATTATGTCCGCTCTCTTGGCACAATCGAAGAAAGAATCGCTAAGCTCACCTTTAGCCGCGATAGCTTGCAAAAGCAGCTTCTAGACGGCGAGCGCGGCATCGAGTTCGCAAGGAAAATCATTGGATAGGCAGACAGCAGCAGTGTGCAAAAGCCTTCTCGTTATGCTTAGGCAGTTAGCAGAAAAGGCAGGAAACGATGCACTTATCGACCCTGATGGTGTTAGGTATGTCGAAGAGGATTTCGATTTTTCACACCTAGATACAACGTGGCCTCTAGCTATGAGTAAGTTCGATACTCCCGCTGGTCAGAGAGTTATTGAGGACTTGGCTATGGGTCGAAACCCTAATGAAAAGGACGTAAAGGAGATTCAAAATGGAAGTAATGCTTAGAACATCTGAGCGAAACTTGTTTAAGAAGTGCCAGTGGGCTTGGGAGCGCGAGTATCAAGACTGCCTTAAGCCTAAGGGCTCTGATGCCCCTGCTTTGTGGTTCGGTACAGGCATCCACCTAGCACTTGAGCACTGGTATAAGCCTGGCAAAGACCGCGGGGTAGACCCTGTAGAGACGTGGACTGATTACTGTCTTAAGTCTCAGGCTGACTCTACCTTCATCAACACCTACGAAGGCGGAGACTTCGAGAAGGCTGTGCAAGCGCAAGAGCTCGGAGAAGCCATGCTTCGGGAGTACATTAAGGAGTACGGCGAAGAAGACCACCTCGAGGTTATTTCCGCTGAGCAGACGTTTCAGGTAACCGTGCCGTATGAGGCGGTAACCCCAGAAGGAAAGAAGAAGGAAAAGGCCAAGTACGTTGGCACCTTTGACCTGGTAGTTCGTGACCACAAGCGAGGCAAAATCTTCCTCTGGGACCACAAGACCGCTCGTGCTTTGGGGTCTTCTAATACCCAATATTTGCCTCTTGATGACCAAGCGGGCTCGTACTGGGCTGTAGCGGATTACACGCTGCGCAAACAGGGTCTTATCGGCAAGGATGAGCACATCGACGGCATCGTCTACAACTACTTGGTGAAGAAGATGCCTGATTCTAGGCCTAAAAACGCCGAAGGATACGCCACCAACAAGCCGCTGAAAAAGCACTATGTACAGGCTCTTTCTCACCTCGGAATTGAAAAACTTGACAAGAAAAAGGTGAGTGAGTTAGAGTCTATTGCATCGGAACACGGCATCGAGGTTTTCGGAGAAGTTTCCGCAAGCCAGCCGAGTCCGATGTTTGAGAGAGTCACTGTCTATCGCTCTTTGAATCAGCGTCGCTCTCAGATTGAAAGAATCCAAAATGATTTGGCAGCTATGAGTATCGTCAGAAACGATGTGCTCCCAGCTACCAAGTCTCCCACGAGGGAGTGCGGTTTCTGCCCCTTTAATCCAATATGCGAACTAGATGAATCTGGTAAGGATTGGACAGAGATGGTAGAAATGTCGTACACTAACTGGGACCCGTACGAATCACACAGAAAGGCTTAAGCAAATGGCTTACGCAGTATCTTACACCCTCCGTTCCGCAGAAGCAGACAAGACCCCGGCAGAGGTTGCAACCATTGAGCCAACCGTTGTCCGCGTCAAGGCTTCTAACGCTACCCGTGCTATCTCCGCTGTTGTTAACCAGCTGAAGAACGACGGCACCATTGACGGCAAGGGTGAAATCATCATCAAGGAAGCTAAGGTTGTAGCTTAAAATGGCTGTTATCCTCGCTAATCTGGAAAGAGTGCCTGTAACAAAGCCTCTTCCAGATGGGAGGGTGCAGTTCTACCGCTACCTCACCTTTAGCGGGACAGTACACCCCATTGCTACGCATAAAGAAGCTCTGGGGGACTACCTCCCAAAGACTGAAAAAGAATTTTACGGTGACGTACTAGACTTTCTCCGCGACCAAGGGCTAGAGCTCGTGGTCGATGAAGACCAGCCGGTCTTCGAAAACGTTACCAAGGCTGAACTTACTTTGATGTCCGGCCAATTTTATTTGAAGGAAAAGGAAAAGTAATGTCTATTCTAGATACTGCACAACCCGCGGTCGATACCGTAGAGTCCGTAAACGCTCTCATCTACGGCGACTCTGGCGCGGGTAAGACGTACTTCGCTGGCTCTGGCCGCGACAAGGGCAAGAATGACCTTATCGTTGCTATCGAGCACGGCACCGTTTCTACCGCTCGCGCTGGCTCTCACGTCAACATCATCAATATCGAGAGCTGGGAACAGCTTCTCGAGGTCGTACAGGCCGTCTGTGACGAGCCTGAGCGGTTTGACTGGGTTATCATCGACTCTCTGACTAAGATGCAGGACCTTATTTGGACCGACATCCTCGATAAGGCGGTTCGCAGCAACCCTAACCGCTCTCCTTACAAGCGCGAGCTTCAGGAGTACGGCGAGGCACAGATGCGCATGAAGTCTGTGGTAGAGCGCCTGAACGGCTCTGATGCCAACATCCTGTACACCTCTCTGGCAGAGCTGCATACCGACGAGGAATCTAACGAATTCCAGATGCCTATGCTGCATGGTCAAAAGGGTGGCCTGTCCGCTTGGGCTTGCGCTCAGATGGACCTCGTAGGCTATCTCTCGGTTGCAAAGAGCAAGGACAAGCTGTATCGTCGTTTCCAGTTCTTTAAGACCCCTGAGGCCTTTGGTAAGGACCGCTTCAGCCTCTTTAGTAAGCCACTAGCCAATTTGACTTTGGCTAAGCTTAGTGAGAAGCTACTAGCAGGAAACGTCGAAGAAGTATCCGAAAAGAAGAAGAAAGAAGAGAAGTAAATCATGGGTATGAAGCTCAGTCTCGCACGTGTCTCGAATGATGACATCAACAATGCACTATCCGAAGCTAGCAAGGGTGGCCGCTACACTGGCCCTACCCCGCCGCCAGACCGCTACCACGTAGAGGTTAAGAAGCTTTGGCTCACCCAGTCTAAGAAGGGTGACGATATGTTCAAGGCTCTCTTTGTCATCAAGGAGACCGGGGACAAGAAGGAATACAACGGCGCGGGCATTTTCCACACGATGATGCTTCCGAACGATGAGACCTCTAAGGCCTTCCCGATTCAGGTCTCTAGCATCGATTCCTTCTTCCGCAACACCTCTGGCGGCAAGTTCGGTTTTGCCGAGTTCTACGAGGCAGCTACCAAGGGCAAGGTTATTACCGACGATGAGGACAAGGTAGGCCAGCCTATTAAGTCCATCGGTAAGTGGAAGCTCAAGGAGGGTATGGTTATCGAGGTACAAACCATCAACCGAGATAACCCTAACGGCTCTGAGCCTTTCGTCAACGTCCGCTACATCGTAGATGTCGATGACCAGAAGGACGATGAGGCAGATAACGACGATGAAGTCGTAGAGGGCCTTGATGACGATGGCGATGATGTCGAAGGCCTCGATGATGCCGACGATGATGACGATGATGACGATGACCTCGACGAGCTGCTAGGGGATGATGACGATGAAGAATAATATTCACTCCATCGAAATCTACGAGAAGCCCCGCTGTCCTAACTGCATTAAGATGCGCAAGGTCTTCGATAAGTGGGTAGAGAAGAATCCTGACGCTAAGTTTGAGACCTTCTCTGCCATCGAAAACAAGAGCTTCTTGACTGAGAACGGCGTTATGTCCGCTCCTTGCTATCGCATTATCTCTACTACTGGAGATGAGCAGTTTGTTTCCGGTGACAATCCTGATATGCTCATGGATGCCCTTAACGGTAGCGATGACCTTTGGGATTTCTAAAACTTGACAAGCATTAGCGGATGTGCTTATACTATATCCGCAAGCCCTACTGGTGTTAATTCCGAGTTCGATTCTCGGAAGGGCACGAGGGTTCCTTCCCCCTCATTTGCGTACAGGGGTGTACGCACTTGCCTCTATAGCTCAGTTGGATAGAGCAACGGACTTCTAATCCGTAGGTCGTAGGTTCGAATCCTACTAGGGGTACACAGCGAGGCCGACGGGCTGAGCTGGGGTATGACAGAACAAAAGAGCCGCGCTTGCGGGGCTCGAAGATTGTGCAACCGTCCCTTAGCGGGGGCTTGGCTTAGCGGCCAGACATGCGGTTGGCAGGGTGCGGTACTTACAGATGAGACCGCGAGCGGCCCTTGGAGGTAAAATGCAATCCTCCTACCCACCTTCCCTTGTGGTGTAATGGCAGCACCCCAGATTTTGGCTCTGGTAGTTGTGGTTCGAGTCCATACGAGGGAGCGAGGGACTATAGTTTCTTTCCTTCCTTTCCTATAGTTCCTCTTTTCCTTCCTACTATTGGGTATAGCCCCCTTCTTGGGGGCTATATTTTTGCCAATTTGCACTATTTGAGAAGCGGTGCTATCTTTAAAGCACACCAAAACGAAAGGCAAAAAGATGAAGAACAAGGTTGAATTCCGAAGGCTCTTTACTTACCTCCAAAACGACATGGAGGTTGGAGAAGCTGCTTCTCTAGAGCTTCGAGATAAGACCTACCGCATCAAGAGAGGTAAAGACAAGAGCGGAAACAAGGTCTTTGCTGTAGGAGGCGGTAAGCTTGAGAAACCGCAAAAAGGAGACGAGCTGCAAATTATCAAGATTGTTCATGGAGATTCATATGAAAAGTAATCGACCAAAGCCGCGTAAGGTATTTGATTCCCTCCGAGTTACGTGGGTAACCGGCAAGGCTCAGAAGGTACAAACCCGCGGGTTGACCTTCACCTTCTTTAAAGATGAGGAAGGCAACCTAAGCGCTCTGGCTCAAACTAACGGAAAATTCTTCTACTGTATCGGCCACGGCACGCTGGAGAGCGTCTGGCCTAAGGTTCACAACTTCATCAACACTATGTACAAGGATAAGCTATGATTAAGACCCTGCAATCGCTCGTTGACTCTGTTTACAAGGCTCACCTCGATTCCTCGGATAATAATCTCAAGAAGGCCACCTTCCGCAAGGGAGATGTTGACGTAGAGATTATGTCTTTTAGCCAGAACGATGATATCGTCATCTATCAGTGGGTTGACGAGGTAAAGGTTTACCGCTGCGTATTCACTGGCACCGCGGAAGATGCCAAGGAATACATCGCAAATAAGGAATGGTAATGAAATTCGTATCTCTGCACGGCCATACTAGCTTCTCTACCGGAGACGGCCACGGTTCCCCGCAAGAGCATGTAGACCGCGTAAAAGAGCTGGGGATGAAGGCTATGGCGATTACAGAGCACGGCTCTGTTTCGTCTCACGTTCAAATCGAGCAAGCCGCCAAGAAGGCGGGTATTAAGCCTATCTTCGGCCTCGAGGCTTACGTGGCTAACCCTGGCTCTAAGCCTAAGTTCCATCAAACTATCTTGGCTATGAACCAGCAAGGCTACGTAAACCTTAACCGCTTAGTGACCAACTCCTATATTAAGAAGGACAACGGGGAAGGCTTCTATATGAAGCCGACGGTTAACCTTGATTCCCTCTTTGACAAGAAGAAGACTGAAGGCCTGATTATCTTGTCTGGCTGCGCCTCTTCTATGCTTGCTTGCACCATTGCTGGCGGAAAGGGTCTTGGAGAAGAGCTAACTAAGGAAGAGACTGAGAAGGGGGCTCACTGGTCTAACTTCGCTCAGGCGATGGAACTTGTCGATATGTACCAAGAGACCTTTGGCGACCGCTTCTACCTCGAGGTTCAACGCTTCCACGACTACCATAAGACTGTGGCAGTAAACCAAGTCCTCGAGCGGATTTGGGAGAAGACCCAGATACCTATGGTAGCCACCGCGGATGTCCACTACCCGCGGTTCGAAGACTGGGATGCTAACCAGCTAGCTAACGCTATTGGCTGGAATACCACCGTAGAGGCTCTGGAGAACGGTGCTCGCAAGTACGACAGCAAGCCGGGACAGACCTACCCCACTTCCGATAAGGAGATGGCGAAGGACCTTATTAAGGCCGGAGTGTCTAAGCGCAATGCGGTACAGTCTGTGCTTAACACTAAGGAGGTGGCTAAACGCTGTAATGTGGAACTACCAAAGACCGACCCGGTGCGATTTAGTGAATCGAACGGCACTGATGAGCAAGCGCAAAAGCTTCTTAAGCAAGCAATTAAGGACGGAATCCGATACCGATGCGAAACCGACCCGCGGTTCAAGAAGCGCTTTAAGACCCGCAGGAAAGACTACGCTCAGCGAATTAAGAAGGAATTAAAGACCATTCTGCCTAAGGGATTCTCTGACTACTTCCTGATTAACAAGCAAATTATTGGTTGGGCTAAAGATAACGGCATTGTTGTGGGCCCGGGCCGCGGTAGCGCTGCGGGCTCGGTTATCTGCTACCTGCTTCGCCTGACAGAGGTAGACCCTATCGAGTTCCCAGAAATGGTGTTTGAGCGCTTCCTAGACCCCGGCAGAGAAGATGACCCTGATATCGATACCGATTATCAGGATGACCGCCGTAACGAGGTCTTCGACTTTGCTCGAAGCGTCTACGGCGAAGCTAACGTGGGAAATATCGGCAACTTCTCTCGCTATCGTGGTAAGTCCGCTGTTAAGGCAGCGGCTAAGGCGCTCAAGATTCCTGCGAGCGCTGCTAATGACTTCTCTGAGTACATCTCTGAGGCACCTTTTGGTGACCCCCGAGAGTTCTTGACGGCATACGATGCAGAAGAGGCCTTCCCCGAGGCCAAGGAGATTGCGGATAAGTATCCCTCCTTGCGCCGCGCTTATAAGCTCGAGGGAGATATGCGTACCCTAGGCATCCACGCCGCGGGCATGGTGCTATCGAACCGGCCTATCTCTGACACCTGTGCTATCTACTCTAAGGAGAAGACTAACGGAGACAGAGCGGAGGTTATCGCCTACGATAAGCGCGATGCGGCTTACCTAAAGATGCTGAAATTAGATTGCCTTGGACTTTCCACCATGACCATCGTTTCAGATGTCCTTGAGATGCTAGACGGCAAGCTCACCCTAGAAGAGCTCTATGCGCTACCTCGAAACGACGAGAAGGTACTTAAGGGCTTTGCAGAGGACAAGCTAACCGGCATCTTCCAGTTTGAAGGCCGAGCTACCCGTACCATCGTGAAGCAAATCTTCTCGAATACCGATAAGATTCCCACCTTTATGCAGCTTGCCGATATGAACGCGCTGTCTCGTCCCGGCTCTCTATCGTCTGGCATGACCGCGCAATATGTACGAGTTGAACGAGGCGAGGAACCTAAGTCGATTCATCCGCTGGTTGATGAGATTCTAGCTGACTCTAACGGCTGCTTAGTCTACCAAGAGCAGGTTATGAAGATTGGACAGGCTGTAGGTGGCCTTGATGACCACGAAATCGGTAGGCTGCGCAAGATTATTGGTGCTAAGCAAGCTGGCGGTGCCTTTGATGAATTCTGGAAGAAGTTCCGAGATGGTGCCGCAGAAAAGCACGGCATGGAAGAGGCGATGGCCCGCGAAATCTGGGATTACATGGCCGCTTCCGCTTCCTATCTGTTCAACGTGGCTCACGCCATCTGCTACGCTCTCGTGGCCTATTGGACGATGTACCTAAAGGTCTACTACCCCGCGGAGTTCTATGCTGCTTGCTTGCGTAACGCAGCCAAGAAGGGTAAGACCAAGGGAAAGGCTGACCCTCAGCTGATTATCCTGCAAGAGGCAGTAAAGGAAGGCCTTTCCATCTACCCGCCTCGTCCTACTCTGTCTCGCGTCTCGTGGTGGCCTAACACCAAGAGGACCGGAGTTCAGGCAGGGTTTATACAAATCCCGAAGGTTGGCCCGAAGGTAGCAGAGCGGATGAACAACATCCGAGAAGAGAACTTTGACAAGGTTGACCCGTGGGTTACGTGGGATTTCTACGTAGACAAGAAAATCGGCTTTGGCGCTAAAGCCGCGGAGACCGCTCGAGAGCTAGAAGCTAAATCTGACCCGTTCGACATTGGCCTTACTAGCGATGCTGTAGCTACCGTGCTCGAGGCTATCAACAACGGAGAGACCGGCCTTGATATGCCAGATGCCACCGCAGAAACGATTCCTTCTCAGTCTGGCGAGACGGTGACCTATGTAGGCCACGTGATTACTGTGAAGCGTATCGATGTCATTGGTGAGATGCGCAAGCGTGACAATCTCACCACAGAAGAGGTCTTGGAGAAGCTAAAGCACCCTGAGAAGGCCACCAAGGCCAAAATCATCTGTACGGACCAGACTGGCGGCGAAGTACACGTCAACATCTCTCGTTTTGACTACCCCAAGCTCAAGAGCGAGATTGACGAAATCGATGAGGATAAAACTTTTGTTATCCATACTATCGGTAACGCCAGCTCTGACTTTGGCCCCGCCATCCAAGGTTCCACACTAACTACTATTGAATTGGAGAGTTAATATGCCTGTTCGCAATCTGAACCTAGACGATATCGAAGAATCTGAGATGCTGCTTCGAACCTTCGACACCTTCATTGTGGGAGTAGACCCCGGTGTTACCACAGGTGTCTCTGTGATTGGCCTTGAGAGGGAATACTGCATTCCGCATCCTTCCGAAGTAGACATCTGGGGCTCTACTCAGTTCTCTTATGGTAATTCTGGTAACTCTGAAGACATCCTCGGAGATGACGATGACATCGAGCAGACCATCTCAAAAATGGTTGCCGATATCGCCAAGTACCTATCTCACTTCGGAGATGTCATCGTCTCTATTGAGGACTTCATTATTCGCAAGATGAACACCTCGAGAGACTTTCTTGCTCCGGTGCGTATCACTGCTGGTATTAGGCAGGAAATTTTTGGTGACAAAAATATCGGTTTTGTCTCCTACACCCCAGCAGACGCTAAGGCTATCTGCAACGATAAGCGCATGGACATTTGGGGATACGAGATTGAGACTCAGAAAGACCGCCACTCTCGAGATGCAGACCGCCACGCGGTGCTAACTCTCAGGCGTATCAAGGAGAATCCGCGACTGGTCGATGACCTCTTGCGTTAGAACACTCTTATAGGTTAGCGTGTTAGAAGACGCTCGACCTATAGGAGACAAAAATGAAGCAAAAACTAAGCTATGAAGAAGCTCGCCGGACTTTTCAGCGTTTTGGTAAATCCATTGACGAGGATAAGGCCAGCGGGCTTTTTGGCAATAAAGACATCTCGTGGCAGAATATCGAGCCACACACCGCGGAAGAGATTGCCCTGAACCTCTTTGACCGTATGCGCTCGTTGATGGGAATTAACGTAGGTATGAATACCGAAGAGGTAGACCCCATTGCCTTTATGCGCTTTGCTGACAGAAGAGGTAACCTAGATGACTTCTAATCCGCCATGCGCGGGGAGAATGTATCTCTTCGAGCCGTATAAGCATTCCAACGAAAGCCAAGAGTCCCGCTGGCGGAGAATGCAAAAAGCTCAAGAAATATGCAAGAAGTGTCCCCTGCTTCACCAGCAAGAATGCAGAAAATGCAAGAATCAAGTTGCTTTACCCCGCGGGGTTTGGTACGGTGAAATCTCGGTTCCACCACCAAGGAAAAGAAAGAGAAAGAAGAGCAAGTGAGCACTACATCGCTAAACATCGCCTCTACCGGAGAAATCTGGAAGCAGTACGTCGCTCGAGGCTGGGCTGAGCCTCTGCCGGTATCTCCCGGCCAAAAGTACCCGCCACCAACAGGACATACCGGCAACGTCCCTCAGGCTGAAGCAGAGAAGATTGAGAAGCTGTGGAAGGGCCGCAAGAAGAATTCTAACGTCGCTCTACGCGCGCCTTCTGATGTCATCTTCTTGGACGTTGACCACTACGGCGATAAGCGTGGCCTAGACTTCCTGCGCAATATGGAAGACCAGCTAGGCCCTCTTCATCTTGAAAAGCTACCGCACTCTACCCGCCGCGGTAGGGATGTACTTACCGGACAGTGGCCTTTTAGGGTCCCGAAGGGGCTTTCATGGAAGTCTCAGGCGTGCCACAGCGTTGACGTGATTCAGGCAACTCACCGCTATACGATGGTGTGGCCTTCTGAAGTAGATGGCAGCACCTACATGTGGTATCAGGAAGGCGAGGAAATTCCGATTCCGCAGGTAGACGAGCTACCAGTTCTGCCTGAGCGTTGGGTGCGCCAGCTTTCTATTGGCTCTAATAAGGACAAAATTCGTAAGCCTCGTGAGTATAGTGGAACGCTTGCCGAGCAGATGGACGAGTGCTTTAAGTGGCTAGAGGAAAATATCTCTAACTACAGCAGCGATAGCGTCTCTGACCAGCTTCATGGGGTCTGCGATTCTGAGGACTTCATCGAAGAGCTTAAGGCTAACTCTCACGACACCATGATTAACGCGGTTCATTCCGCTGTCCGCTTTGGTTCTGAAGGTCATATCGGCCTCGAGAAGGCGCTAGAGAAGATTCACGAGCACTTCTGCGAAGAAGTCATTCACAACCGCTCTGGCAAGTCTAAGCGCAGCCAGCAGAGCGCAGATGAAGAGTTTGCACGAGCTCTGGTAGGCGAAGTCCATAAGCTTCAAGAAGAAGTAGACGATAACAAGGTCGTTCTTCACCGCGTCAAGAAGGAATGGAGCTCGATTGGTATTAGCCTTTCTTCCGCTATTTCTGCTAACCAGCAGGAAAGGAATGAGCAAGGCGTAAATTTAGATAAGTACCACGATACGGATTACGGCCACGCGCTCATGCTTGCAGATTTCTGGGGCACTCGCCTTATCAACCTGCGAGATGGTGGAGACCTTAACTTCGCATTGTGGAACGATATCTCTCGCCGCTTTGAGCTGCTAGACCGCCGCAATATGCAGCAGTACGTTCTCCCCGCCACCTCTCAGCGAATTCGTCACGAGGCATACAAGATGCTAAATAAGGCTGAAGATGTTTCTGAGCGTATGGCAGAAGACCAGCTAGAGCCAGACGAGCTCGAGCCTGATGAGATTCGTAAGGAAGCAGCCCGCGTGCTAACTCGAGCAGACGGCATCGAAAACAACTCGCGGATGATGGCTATTTTAAGCCAGATGAACACCGTTCCCGAAGGCGCGGAAGAAGGCCACCTTATCCGCTTAAGCGTGCAGGACTTCGACAAGAAGCCCAATATCATTGGCCTTTCTCCAGATGTCGCCGCTGGCGATGTCTTAGACCTTGATGCCCTTATTACCGAACCTTCGGAAGCGGTTCGACCCGGCAGAGAAGGTGATTTGCTTACCAAGTCCACGGCTACCACGTGGGATAGCGAAGCTACGCACCCCCTCTGGGAAAGCTACCTAGACCGCCACCTGCCGGACCTCGAGCTACGCAAGTTTGTACAGAAATGCATTGGCTACACCTTAGAAGAAGGCAACCCCGCTAAGAAGATTTTCTTCCTCAAGGGTGCCTCTAATACTGGTAAGTCTCTGCTTCTGGAAGCGTGTTCTACCGTGCTAGGTGAGTATGCTGGTTCGCCTAACGAGCAGAAGATGATGAATGATGCTGGTGCTGGCCCTAACTCAGAAATGCTGTTCAACCTCGATAAGCGCATGGTGGTCTTCGCAGAGATTGGCGATTCTCGTCCTGTATCCTCTGACGCTATTAAGCGTCTTACGGGTAACGACTCCGGCCAGTTCCGCCACGGTCACTCTTCGGTTATTATTCAGGGCCGTCCAAGCTTTACGCCATACGTGTCCACTAACTCTTCTCCAGAAGTAACCGGCGCGGACCAAGGCACCAAGGGTCGCTTTATCATCTTGCCGTTTGACCATGCCTACAAGCCAGAAGGCAAGCTAAAACCAGAAGAGAACATCATCCGCAACAAGGAGTGCTGGTCCGCTATCTTCCGCTGGATTGTAGAAGGCTACATCGCCTACCGTAAGGAAGGCCTCGAAGAGGACACGTGGCCCCGCTCGGTTAAGTTGGCGACCAAGGGCTTTACCGAAGAAATCTCTCCCTTCGAGCAGTGGAAGGCTGACTGCCTCAAGGATTCTAAGGGTCGTGTTGGCTACGATGCCCTCTTCCAGTCGTGGAAGCAGTGGGCTATCAAGAACGAGGGCCCTTCGAGTAAGGCTGACTCGAAGAATATGTTCTCTCGTATGCTCAAGAAGAACGGCATTAAGAAGAAGCGAACCACCAAGGATGGCAAGCCTTGGGAGTACGTCTCAGGATTGAAGATTAAGTAGACAGCAAATAACCCCGTTAGAATCGCTTCTAGCGGGGTTAAATTGTATCTAGGCTAAATTACCCACGGTCTACCTGAAAGTCCGGGAAACCTGCCGTCTCGCTCGTCTCAGGGGCATTCTTTTTCTTGTCCTCTGCGATGGCGTGCTCCTTTAGGTCTTCACCCTGCTTCTTGCCGATACCATTCTTGGTGAAGCGGAGAGCGACACCCGTAATAACCGGGATAACGACCGCGGTGGTGGCCGGGCCAAAAGAAACGTCGCCGGTGGTCTGGAAGTAGGTCAGGATATAAATGAGAGTTGCCGCGGTGGCAGCAATCACGCCGTTGATAACGTTGGCGTGCTGTCTGTACCAAGACTGCTTCTTGATGGCGGTCTCGATGAAGTCTGCAATAATCTCTGGGTTATTCATTGCTTGGTCTCCTTATTGCTAAGAATCTTGTTGATGGCTGCAAGGATAATCGGATTCTGAACCTGAGTAGAGTACTCATCCTTGGCATCATTTTCGAGCATATAGCCTACCAGAGTATCTCTAAACTCGCTGCGCTTGCCGGTCTTAGGGTCAACGTAACGAGACTGGAATTCGTGAGTTAGCTCGTGGTGGATGCGGTCAATCTTCTTCGCCAAGTCAACTTGGCGCTCGTGGGATAGAGACATAAATAGTCCTCCTGCTAGTTCTTGTGGTTCTGCTTGAGAATAAGCATAGCCCTTCGGCGGGATAAGGCTTGCGAGCTGGTCGAAAGAAATATAGTAGCCGAACGGAGTAAAGCCGGAATCAGCTACCCAAATCTTTCTCTGTCCTTCTGTAGAGTACCCCATCAAGGCGATGTAGTGATATACCGTTCCGCCAGCGTAAGCGGGAGAGATGGTAGAAGGAGCTACAGCCCGCGGGTAATTGCTTGGCGGAGCCACGATGTTGGCGATAACGCCGTAGCCAGCATCAATAGAGTTTTTGATGTCCTTCCAGAGCTTTTCCTTCTGAGCCGCGGTAGGCGGGTCATTCGGCATTTCCACAGAAGTGTACTTAGCCTCTGGCATCAACTCATTAAGCACCTTAGGGAAAAGGCCAATCCAATTGGTGCCGTTGACAGAAGTGCCGAGCTTGCGGCCTAATTCCGCTTCGGAATAGAGCTTGTTGGTAGCAGCTCGCACGACGGTTTGAGTAGAAGCAGGACCGCAATTGTAGTAGGTGTCCTGTCTTACCTGGTCTCTGGAGTACTCAAGAGTCTTTTGCTCAACTGGCTCGGCCTTGGAATTGCCCGCGAGCAAGCGGTTACCAAAGCCTAAAGCGTAGTTGTAGTACTGTTGGCGGGCCTGTAGACCATTCGTTCCGCCGTTGATTCTACGAGTGACGTTGTACACGTCGCCGTTATCAGATAGAGCGTTGATGTCCGGTCTAGCAACTACCCAATAGTACGCCGCGGCGAGGAAGCCCCACTTAGGCTCGGAGAGAAGGTGCGGGTTAGCCTCAAAGTCGATTTGAGAGATGCCAGCACCGTTAATCCATTTGGTAAAGGCTCGGTAGTTGTTTCTGCCAGTGAGCTGAATTGGTCCGCGGCCTTTAAACCGCCTGCCGTCTCCGGCGTAGTTGTTGCCTAGGTCACCTCTCCACTCGTAGGCAGAGCCATCGGCAATCTCTTCCATCCAACGCAAACCGCCAGACTCGTGACGCAGCTGAGCCGCGAACATCGCCGCTCTGCGAACTGTGTTGATATTCGCAGCTCGCATAGCTCCTTCATAACCAGCTTTCAAGGCCGCGTAATCTACGCCGGGCTGGTTACCCATTACATCTTTAAACGTTTGTAAATCCATTATCCTTGCTTCCAGTTGATATGGTCGATTAATACCACGATGCTTTCTACGTCGCCAATATTCACCTTAACCTCTCCGAATCTATAGCTGTATGGCATGTCTTCAAAAATTGATTTTTTGATTATCGAGCTACTAATATTTCTAGGATTGCTCATGGTCACGAGATTAGTATCTTTAACCCTATGAGTTTTGAGGCCATCGCCTACTCCTGTAGCATAGTTTACCAAAATTGTTAAATTGCCACGAAAGCTAGTCCTTGCGTAAATTTTAAATAGCCTATCGGTGCTCGGCATAACAAAACCAATTTCATGAGTTATGCTTCCTGCAACCTCATCTCTTAAAAGGTGAATAACACCAGCTGACATATCGTACAACTTCGTTGTGAACTCTTTATTCTTCTCTGTCATCTGCCCCTGAAGCCTTTGAGCCAATTCAAGACCTTCAAGAGCTTTATTCTGTCTAGCATCAATAGCCGCCTGAGAAGGCGTGTAAGGCGCAAGAGAGAAACTCTTAACTGTCACAGAATTGGTTCTTGTCCATTCCAGCTTTTCGATGTAGATATCTTCTACGTTATCTTGGAATTCAACAAGGATAGGGATTCTACCTCCGTTGGTGGAGATAGTAACTTTATTTGTATTGGTGAGATAGGAAGTTGTCTTCAACCCTCCGTACTCATCATCTTCTGTCCAATAAAACTTTTTGACAGGATTCTTAATTTTGCTGTTAGATGTCTTAAATACGATATTGAAAGCCATATATGTTGGCGTAAACAGGTCAATATCAAGAAGGTATTGTGTGCCCTGAGATACCTGTGCATATACCTCTTCTCCCTTAGCGCTGCCTCCTGTACCGCTCAAAAAGACATAACCCTTAGCAGAAGTCGTTCCGCTCAGCTTAGAGCCGTCCAAGACGTTTGTTGCATTCGCAGCCCACGCCGGAACATACTCTCTGGTAATACCCTTCTTAATCTCGTCATCAGTTAGCGGCATATACGCAAGCAAAGAGCCGCCAAGGTCAATTTTTGCCAGAGCTCTAATGGCCTTACGGTTAGAGTCAATGGCCTTAGTATGAGCCGCGGCGATACCGTCTTGTTTGTCGTTGATGGCCTTCTGGTTCTCAAGAGCAAGAGTGTTAGCCTTAATAGCTTCATTCTGAGACTGGTCAATCTGAGCCTGAGAAGGGATGTCTGGGGTAAACGTCATACCCGAGATGTACTGCCCCTTAGAAGACTTGTTCTTCCAATTCCAGTAGAAAGTAGAGAATCTTACATTTCTAGTAGAAGCTAGGAAAGTAACCTCATAAGAAAAATAGGTCCATTCTTCAGGAAAATTAAAGCCTCCCAGAAGCCATTGAGAGCCTTTAGCGGTAAGCCTATTACCGTTTTTATCAGGGTCATAAATTCTTTTGCCGTTTTTATCCCTTTCTTCCTCCATGGTCTCTTGATTAATCTTCAGCTGTCTAACGGAGGTAATAGGGTACGACCTCTGACCATCTCCATACATATAGATAACAAGGTCCCCTGAACCCTTAGCCCAGAAACTCAGAGTATAGGTAGTCTCTGGGATAACAGGTCGAAAAGATAGGTATCTTGATTTTGTGCCTGTACCACTAGATACTCCATGCACAAAATCCTCTCCCGGAGGAAGGCCGGGATAGCCATCAGAGGACTCATACCTCTTATCCGTCAAGTACTCTCCCCATTCTGGGAGGTCATATCGAGCATTGCCCTTTTGGACTTCCTCATCTGTAGGCTCGTAATAACCTACCAAAGACGTGCCAGCATCAAGCTTAGACAAAGACTTAATCGCCTTAGTCTGCGCAGAGTCAATTCCTTCTTGCAATAGATTGCGCTTACCTTGAGCATCCCACATTGCATCATAGGTCTTATTGAGCTTAGTTTGAGACTCACGGAAATCAGAGTTAAGCTTGTTAACTACTTCTTGCTGCTTTAGGGCAGTAGAGTTAGCTTCAATAGCTTTAGAGTTAGCTTCAATAGCCTGGTTCTGAGCTCTATCTACATCAGCCTGAGAAGGAATAAGCGGATCAATACGGAAGTTTCTGATGCACTGCTTCTTGGTCTCTGAAGACACATCATTAAAATAAATTGTTGCAAGCCTAGCGAACTTAGTGTCTTCAATAAACCTAATGGTGTAATTTATGTCCTCCCATCCAAAGTTGATGGTCTTCCTGTGAAGAAAGTAATTGTTTCTACTGCTTATTACCTTTCTTTTCTTCTCTCCATCTTCTTCTACATATTCAGCAATCTCTACAGGAATAAAATCATCATTCTCATCCTTTAGGGCCATCGTGATAATGGAGTCACCGCCATAACCAAAAAGACCCATCGAAACGTTGTACTCAATTCTAGAGTCAACCTTTACCAGCGGACCATTGATGCTTCTGCTGTTGCCAACATAAGTCCAATAAGGAGGGTTTTTCCCATCATCAACATAAGCCAAGCCCTCAGTCCAATAAGGCTTTGTGGTTCCCGGAATAATAGTCAACAAGGAACCGCCAATATCGATTCGGTTATCCAAAAGCTCAATTGCCTTAGCCGCGTCATCAACTCCTTGCTTAGAGGTCTTGAGAACATCATCTAAGCGAGAGCCAAGAGCTTTGTTATCAGACTGAATCTCCTTGATTGCTTTATTAGCAGCAATCTGCTTATCGATTTCCCCGCCAAGGCTATTCTTTAAAGACTCAATCTGCTTATTAACATCCGCGGCCTTAGCAACGCCAACCTGAGCCTGATTAATAGCCTCTTGGAAGCGCTTAGCTTCGCCAGCCTGATAATCCTTCAGAGCCTTCTGAGCGTTCTCCGCGGCGGTAATGGCAGAAGAAGCGTCATTAACCGCCTTCTCCATCTTAGCCTTAGACTCTTGAAGCTCACCGCGAAGAAGCTCAGCCTGACGAAGCTTTTCGTCGGTTTCTTCGGTGTATTCTCCGACCTGCTTCTTAATCTGCTCTTCTAGGTTATTAAGCTGCTTAATCTTCTCATTAGTCTCGTCAATATCCTCTTGGACTTGCTTCAGAACCTTTTCTTGCTGCTCTCTAAGGGCATTCATCTCATTATTGAATCTATCAACCCTAGAGATAGATTCTTCAATCTTGAGCTGGCCTTCGGTAGGCTCAGGAGGTACAGGGGCCTGCTTAGGCTTACCCGCGGTCTCAACAATTTCAGGGTTGAAAGTTAACCCGCTTGGCGGCTCAGTTGTGTCCGCCTTCCACGGGTCAATTTCATAAGGTGGGTGGTTAGTCGTTTTCGCCATTATTTTCCTCCACGTTTAAGCTGGTCAAAGACCGATTCTCAATCTCATCAAGCATATCAGAAAGCTGCTGCATTCGTCCAGTAACCTGACCGCCAGCTTCTACGAGCTCGAGCTTCATGGTTCTAATAAGCTCTCTAGCTGCGAGCTGCCAATCAGTCAAATCTCTTCTGAGAGTACGAGAGTACTCTAGCTCCTTCTTGGCGATTTTGAGCTCTTCAGATATCGCCTTATTCGAACGATTGTTCTTGAACTCTTTAGGCGTTTGAATAAGAGGCTTAAAGGTTTTGCCTACAATAGCGAGAGCAACCAGAAGAAGGGTCACTTGGCCGATTACAGAGTCTGTATTTATATTCTCTGTACTGATGGCCTCCATTACTCAACTCCTTCAGCTCTCCATGCCCTCGCAACGGAAAAATGCCCTGCTCCAACTAAAAGTGCAAGCAATCCGCTTCCGAAAAGAACCTCTTGGTCCGTAACAAAAGAGCCTATAACCCACGTAAGACCAAACAAAACCCACGCCACGCCGGTTAGTGAGGTAACATACGTAACCTTATACATTGCAAGTGTCGATGTTACCATAATGATACTCAAAATAACAAAGACAACTTCCCACACTTCGACGTTGGTACCAAGCACCTTTGCCCCTAGCCACCACGGGGAATCCACTACCGGCTTCTCAAAGCGAGAATCTGGCCCTATAAAAAGAAGGAAGTTCACGAAGGCCTGAGCGGCAAGAACAAAATTCATCCCTTTGAGAGCAGAAATCGATTCCGCTTCTGCCTTGGTGAGCTCTAAGTAATCTCTATAAATGCGTGTCAACATAAATCATTCCTTATCGAATGCAGCGTTAATGGCTTGCTTAAATCTATCGTTCTGGCGCTTCTGAATAGCCCACGGCTCTTCTGGCCGCTCAGATTCGCCAAGTCTAAGCTCGAATTGTACACCGCCATCTCTATCTACCGATACGGAGATTTCTTTGGCGCGCTCGGTAAAGATTTGTCCTTCTTCCTCGTCTTCCCAGCCAACCGGGTCCAAAAGGTCAAAGTCTTCGAATGGTCTAAATGGCGGGAATGCCGCGGCATCTCCGCTGAAGGTGGCAGTGCGATACCCAAGAGCGGCCCATCGAGCAGAACGGATACCCTGAGCAGCGTCCGCAGAAAGCGCTGTGGTGCCTGTGCCGGTGTAAATCTCGTAGAAGGCAAACTTACCTAGCTCGGACTGCATCGAGCGGTCAGAGACGCGCTGGAAGGCGAAAAACACGTCTTTGAGCTTGTCGCCAAGGATGGCATCGAGAACAACGTCTAGGCCGAACCAACGCAAGATGAAGTTAATAAGCGCCATTACGATACTATGCACAGCATCGTTAATAAACTCCATCGACGAGCCGCCAGCAATGGTTTGAATGGTGGTAGGCGCATACACGCTAACCTCCGTAGAGGACCAATGCTTAGAGGACTCTCTAAAAATTACCCATTTATCCTCAGTGGTATTGCCGAAGAATTCAGTCAAAGAAGTCTCGTTTTGCTTCTTGAGCTGAGGCGTGGTATCGAATACGCCAACAACCGACTGCAAAAAGCTACTGGCTACATCGAAGTACCGCTCCCACTTAGTCATTGGCTTACGAGCAGAACGAGCCTTATCCTTGTCGATAATGTCCACGATGATAGAGGGGGTATCTCTACCAGTTGCCGGTACACCCGCGGGTAGGGGGTCTCTGCCGGGATAATAGGTTTCTACCACAGGAAGAAGGTTAAAATCCTTGCACGCCTCCTGCCAGATTTCAGAGACCTTATCCATACGAGCCGTCAGCGTTACAGTAGGCGACGTGTCCGCTCCGTACGCTGTAGGTACGACGATAAAGGGGTCCATGTGCCCCATCGCCTCGCGGAACTTAGAATTATCATCCTGATAGGTATGCATTCTATCCGCGAGTGGGTTGTAGAAGATGTACTTGCGGTACTTACCTCTTTCCTTCGGCATATTGTCCGTATTAAAGCGAAGCACATTCTTAATAAGGTACTTCTTCATCACGTGGATAGCCGGGCCAGTCTGCGTATCATGCTTAGGCAGCTGAGTATTGATATCCGCAAACGGAGACGGCCACGCGAGGATATAGGCCAGCCACGCCTTATCTGAGATGAGCTCTACCTTAATATGCGATTCTCCGCCTTCGGTAGACCGTACCGCTCGCTCTACGCGGCCTGTCCACTTCTTAATCTGCTTGCCTGCACGAGTAAGGATGCAACGGATAAGAGTGACTTGATGATTAGCTCTCATCATCGTCTTAGACCACAAAGAAGGGTGAGGAATCGTAAAGGAGGAAGACTCGGCATTGTCCGCTTCGCTGTTCCAAGACAGGCTGGCATCCATATAGTCGCCTACCTCGCCAAGGAACTTGCCTTCTCCATTAAAGACCTCGATGTAGAGGGCATAATCATTTTCACCCTCTTGGCCGGGCTTTACATACTTAATTCCATCATCAGGAAATACAGGTGTAGTCATTTTGTCTCCTTACATCCAAGACTCGTACTCTGGCGTAAACTCTAGCTGAGGATTCTTAGAAGGAGAGCCTACACAGCTTACCTTGATAGTGGTAGTGGTTTCCGCTTCCAAAGAGAATTTTGGTCGCTTACCGTATGCATACGGCCACATATTTGACACCTTACCGTTAGCATCCATCATCAAGTAAGTCCGCTCCAGCGGGTCGAAGTTAATGCGAACCGTAGAACCAGACGGAATATCGACGGTAGTGAAGTTACCCTGCATGTAGCCAAGGCTAAAGGTGTACTTACCGGGGCCATAGAGGTATAGCTTGGGGAAGACCTCTGGCGCAGTGGAAGGGTTCTTCACGCTAAGAGTGTAGCTACCAGAAGACCCCTTGAAATCTAAAACCTGCTTCTCGCCATAAAAGTTGGCGTTATCAGATTCCCAGCCCCACTCGAAACCTTCATAGATACGTCTTAGGTCAGGGTCTTTCTCTACATCGCCAACCGCGGCTTCTTGGCCGAGACGAGCCAGCATGTAGCGAGCCGGGGCATCCGTAGGCTTAAACCACAGCTTGCCGGGGTTTTCTTCGTCATGATTCCTAAACCAACGCCTCTTGTTGTCTCTAAGCTCCTGCTTATTCTTGCCATAAATATTTACGGAAGCGTCAATCTTACGCTTATCCGCCAACACATCGCGGAACTTAGAGATAGAGCCGTTGGCTAAGGAATCGTAACGATAGGTCTTCGTAGGACGCTCTAAGCCGCTAACGGAGGGGGCCAGTTCGACCCCCTTGTCTCCTTGATGGAGTCCCGAGATAACAAACTCTTCTCCTTCTACCCACTTACGGCCATCCCAGCGGGGAGGGCCCTCGTAGATAATCTGGACTCCATCAAATTCGACTGCCATTAGCTTCTCCTAGCGCGTTCTTGTGGTACCTCTATTTCGTCTAGCCTGAACACCCTCATAGTGGGAGAGAGCCTGCTCGAGCTCTGGGCCAGAAGCACCAGTATATACGTTCTCAATGAACGGTGCATACTGCTTGTTCTGTGCCGCGGTGCTAGACATTTCAATAATACCAGCAACAGCGCCGGGTGCGATATCCTCCAGAGCCTGACGATTCCGCTCGTCGCTTCGCGCAGAAGCAACAGCAATGTTGTGGTTAAGGCCGGAGTAATCACCGTTGGCAGCAGCCCACCAAGAAGGTGCTACTACCTTAACCTGCTCGCCAATATCTTGCAACTCAGAAATCTGAGCATCAATGCTGGAGTAAGCGTCACCAAGGCCGAAGACATCCGCGACAGACTTGCCGATGGTTCTACCCATCTTCTCTTGCCAGCCCTGCTCGTACTTATAGTCTTCGTCTTGCTGTCTAACAGCATAACCATAGTAGTACTCGCCGGTCTCCTTCAGGCGCTTAATGTGCTCTTCTTCAGCTTGCTTCCGCTCCTGCTCGAGCTCGCGCTCCTTGTTGCGGCGCTCAGAAATCGCATCGGACTCGTCTTGGTACTTCTTGTCGATAGCCTCCTTTTCCTTCTTGTACTTGTCCTCAATACGCTTCTTCTCGTCATCATTGTCAACACCGTCAAGCTCCTTATTTTGACGGTCCTCGATGGCCTTAAGCTCGTCTTCCTTGGCCTTGTTACGGTCCTCGGTAGCCTTCTGGTCTTTTTCCTGTTGACGCTTCTGCTCTTCCTCCTGAGCCTTCTTCTTGGCTTCTTCCTCTTCCTTCTCGATACGCTCGATAGCAATCTCTTCAGCCTTGAGGTAGCCCAGCGGGTCATAAGTGACCATCTGAGCTTGCTTATAAGCACCCTCGAGATTCTTTTGCAGGCGAGGCATGTTGGCATCAGCCCAGCCTTGCGCCTGATTAATCTTCTTGCCAAGGTCATCGAAGGACTTAGGCATATCCAGAAGACCTTGTGGAAGGTCATCAAGACGGTTTTGGCGAGGCTTGCCATCGATACGGTCTTGGAAGACACCCTTGACGTAGCGAGACATGTCCATAACACGCTGTCTACGCTCCTTGGCGAGCTCTTCTTTAATCTCGTCCATCTTATTGAGAATCGTTCTTCTGTGACCGTTGAAGTCCGCTGGGTTGCGCAGAATCTGATTACCCAACTTCGGAAGGAAGTTGTAGACCAAATCGTTAAAGGCTCTGGTCTGTGCCGGAGACAGAACACGCTCAGGCTCAAGAGTGTTCTTTAGCATGTGACCAATTCCGCCAGCCATGCCGCCGCGGTCGTACCAGTGCGGAGAACGAGAATTCCACAGAGCCAGAGCTCTAGATGGAGTGCCGTAATCCGGTCTGCTCTTAATGTACTTGATACCCGCGGCAATCTGAGTTGCAGGGTCAGAGGTCTTCTGGTAACCAACAGAAGCCCAAGTAGAGTCCAAGAACTGCGGAATACCGTATGCCGTAGACGTTGGGTTCTGAGCATTGTTATCCCAGCCAGACTCACCTGTCCACAAGGTCTTTAGAGCTTCCCACTCAGCGCCGGTCCAACCAGCTCTCTTAGCAAGCTCTTGACCAATCTGCAAGTTGGAGCCAGCAACACCAGAGATATCAATGTTCGCTCCGCCAGCGCCAGATATAGAGCCAAATGGGTTGTGCTCCTTAGCAAAATCCTTAAGGTAGTCAACAGTGCTACCAAGAACTTGCTTACCAGCCCCAATTGCCATGTGACCGTATTCACCCCATTCAGCAAGCTTGCCATCGAATTGCTTTTTAACAGGGTCAACAATCTTAGAGATTACGTGTTCTTGAATCCAGTCAGCCACCATCTGAGCAACGTCAAAGAAGCCGCCAGAGACACCATCCATAGAGACCATCTTGCCATCAGAGTCGATTGGTCCATCTGCACCCCAGTGAACGTGGTTATAGTGCAAAGCCACAACTGGCTCTGTGTAGGCTGCTCTGATACCTGCCTGGTCAGAATTAGGAATTCGACCATTAGTAGCAGAGTTAAGAATCATTGGTCCGGGGCCCCAAATAAGCTGAGCAGATTGAGGGTAGGTCTTGAAAATCCAGTTTGCAATCTGCTGCATAGGTCCACCGATATCGATAGCCGCACCTCTAGGGTGGTATCCGCCATCGTTCTCGTGGTCTGTCTTCGCCGCGGTCATTACTGCATTAGGGAAGGCAGTCTTTAGAGCAATCAAAAGAGAACGGTTAATAATTCCGCCGCCGAGCTGTGCCATTTCGGTAGAGGTAGGCTGATACACACCGCCACCGGCATAGCCTTGTTCGTGAGCGCCATGAGCTCTGTGAGCATTGAGTAGCTGCTTGCGCATTCTATCGAGCCTTAGCTCTTTGTCGCTCATCGCCTTTGGGTTAATACGGTTGAGTCTACCGTGGCGAGCATCATCATTAAGGCGTGCAATACCCTTCCTACCACCTACGGCATCAACAAACTCCTGTCTCATGATGCCTTCGCCGCCAGCGAGGTTAAGGATGGAACCGTCTTCGCCATAGAATCGCTTATTATCCTTGCCGCGACTATGGCCTGGAAGAACACCACCAGAAGCAAAGCCAGCCTCAGAGATAGCGTTGCCGACAGGCTGCATCTTCTTATCGTCCTGCTTCAGCCAACCCATGACCTTGTTCCATGCGCCGATAACAGCCTTGTTGATAACGACATCAATAAAGAACTTAACTGGCTCAGAGAAGATTCTCTTCAGCCCGCTCCATACAGCCTTAATACCGTCAACTGCAAGCTCAAAGGCTCTCTTGAGGCCATGCAGAGCGGGCTTCACGACGTTATCGATAGCCCAAGCAATTGCCTGGAAGGTCTTCTCGATGAACCAGCCCAAAGCAGTAAAGATGGGTTGTACCACGTTGTAATACAGCCACTCGAATACGCTTGCGAGAACTCTAATGGCTCCCATCAAGATATCGAAAGCTGGCTTGATGATGTAATCGATAGCAAACTGAATAACCGTGCTCAATGCGGGCCACACAGTTTGAACGACACCAAGCAGCCACTGGAAGACGTTAATAAGAATCTTCACGCCGCGTTCAATGAGGTCAACGATGATATCAGTCAATGGCGGGATGAATGGCATCAGCCAGTTAATGACATCGATAATCATTACGAAGGCCTGCTTCAAAGCTTCACCAAGAAGCGGAATGAGCGGCGCTGCGGCCTCGATGATTTTACCAAAGGCCTCGCCAATAACAGCCAAAGCTGGCTTTAGGGCCTCAATGACCCCCATAAGGCCATCCCTAATGATGCCGACAACTGGCTTCAGGCTCTCAAGCAAAGCTCTTAGAGCATCATCGTGGCTAGTGAAGATAGGAGACAGAGCATCGAGAGCTCCTACCAGCACGTCTCCCACAAGAGACACAACATCCGTAATGACCGGAAGAAGTGCATTGAGAATATTGAATGTAGATTCCAAATAAGGCGCGAGAGCGGCAAAGACTTCTCCTAGCACTCCGCCTGTAACATTGAGAATGTCTCCTAATGCCTTACCCATCTCCATCAAAGGGCCATTGAGAACTGGCTCAAGGCCCGCTGCTAGGCCTTCTAGAGCCTTGCCTAAGCCGTCTGCTAGACCTGCTAAAGCAGGGCCAAGGGCCGCAATCAGGTTATTGACGAACGGAGCAAGAGAGCCAAGGCCATCACCAAGAGCCTTACCAAATCCAGCAGCGTACTGCTTCCATGTGGCAAGACCATCAGCAATGCCAGCGACAACTTTCGCAATACCTGGCAAAGCTCCTTGACCAAGGCGCATCAAAATGGTTGCAGCATCGAGAAGGCCGGACACAAGGGGGCCAATGACCTTGCCAAGCTCCTTAGCCATGTCGCCAGAAGCATACACAAGGCCCTTAATCTTCTCGAAGCCAGCGCTACCTTCTTCGGTAGCTTGCTTCATAGACTGCATTGCTACAGCCATACCGTACAGAGGTCCGCCATCTCCGCCAGCTTCTTGCGCGGCATGAAGGATATTTCCGATAGTACCGAAGAGACCGCCAAGGATAGCGCCAAGAAGCTTAGCGTTCTTCTTAGCAGACTCGATGGCCTTATCGAACTTGGACATCTCTTCACCTGGGGCAATCTCCTTAAGGCCCTCAGCCCAATTCATGAAACTCTCAGACATATTAGCGATACTCTCACCAAAACCGCCGAAGAATTTAGAGCCTTGCTCTGCAAGAGAACCAAAAGCAGCGGTTAGATTACCCAAAACCGGCTCCATATTGGTTGCCATCTTGTTCATGTTTTCCATGATGGTGGTCATACCCGCGGAGGCTCTGTCAGACCCCATCTCGTTAAACATGTTCTTCAGAGACTTGTTCCAAGAGGAAGCCATCTTCTCCATGCCCGGCTTAGCAGCATCGAGCATGTTACCAAAAGCCTGTCTCATAGGCTCTCCAAGGCCCTCTGTAAGGTTGTTCTGGATGTTGGTGCGCAACTCATCCATTACAGGCTTCAAGTCGCGCAGAGAGCGTGCTACTTCTTGAGCTCCCGGAGGAAGCTTCTCGATAGCCTTCTCAAAGTCCTCTACGGTCTCAGCGCTAAATGCTGCCTTAACACCATCCTTGACACCCTCAAGACCCATCTTCAGGGTGGCAAAAGAGACACCCGCGGCGGCAACAAGAGCCGGGGCCATAAGCAAAGCCCCGTTAACCACAGACATGATTGCGCCAGCCAGAGAAAGAATGCCGCCAAGAATTGCGGTGCCACCCATAAGAGCAAGACCGCTTACAGCAGCCATGATGGCCGGTACGAGAGACTGCATCAAGATACCAGCGGTACGAGCAAAGACACCCATAGCGATGTTGCCGAAGCCAGCGGCGTACTTGCTCATCTGTCTAAAGCCAGCCCTAATCCCTCGGCCCATCAAAGAGAAGGTCTTAGAAGCAGCCATTCTAGCCATCATGGCACCTACTCTGGCTACAGCTCCGCCAAAGAGGGTGGTCATAGCTCCGGCCACAACCTTAGCGTTGTGGCCAATTCTTCCGAACTGCCTTAGCATACCTCCAAAGGCACGACCGCTCATTCTAGTGATTGCGCCAAGCGAACGACCAAAGTAATGCCCCATAAGTCCTGCGGTAACTCTTGCAGCAGAACCTACGGTTCTAAAGGTTCTACCCATTCTGCGGTTAAAGGCAGTAAGAGCGCCGCCAAAGAGTCTACGCATACCGCGGAAGTTCTTAGGGATGCTGGTCATAAATTGCTGCACGAAGCCAAGAGAGTTAAATGCCTTGGTCTTAATCTGTGCAAAAGCACCGCTGGCGGTGTGGACCATAGAGTTGAAGTACTTGCCACTATGGAAGATGTTATCCATGAAGTCGGCACCGCCAAGAGCAGACTTCTTGAGCTTCTTAGAGAACTTAGAAGCACCTAGCAGCATGTTCTCCATGCCTGCGCCGGTCATTCGCGCAGCCATAGAAGTCGCAGCTTGCATGGACTCGATAGTGTCCTTAAACGCTCTCTTACTGCTTCTGCCGATAGCAGGGAAGATAGAGCCGAATCTACGGAAGGAGGCAGTGGTCTTATCGATTGCAGTAGAGAAACCTCTACCAAAAAGTCTAGAGATAGTTGCCAGCCCCGGAGGTGCCTTGAATTGTGCGAAGGCATCACGGAACTTCTGCCACTTTACTCTGAGCTTATCGAAGCCAGTACCAACAGCCTCAATAGGCTTCATCATGCCGCGCTTAAAGGTGCCAAATACACCGCGGTCGGCCAAGGAAGCCTTGAGCCTCTGGAAGGCCCGCTGAGTGATGCCAATCTCACCCTTGGCACCAACCATAGCGTTCTTGATTCTCGCACCAAGACGCTTCCACTCTTGAGAGACCTCTCTAATATCTCTAGCCAGAGACTTATTCTCATCAGAAGTGTCGTAAGCTAGCTCCTTCATCTTCTTAAAGGAGTCGATAGGGTGAACAATCATCGCGCCAACGTCATTAAACAGCTTAAAGTAGCTGTTGTAGACCTGATAGATGCCTCTATCGATACCAGAATGCAATCTTGCCCAAGCGTGTTCCCACACGTTCAGGACGTTCATGCTTCTGTCGCCGTAGCGGAAGAACTTCTCGAAGTACTCATCCATTTCCTGTTGTGCAGAATTAGGGATGGCACCGGGGAATCTCTTCGGCATCTTGGGCATCTTGATATCGGTTTCTACCGGAAGCTTAATCTTCCGGCCTCTATCGCTTGCCCACTTGTCGATGAAGTCTTGTACGGCCATGTCCGCGTAGTCATTGTGGACATCGTAAAAGACATCAATCTTAGCATCTCTGTTTTCGAGCTCGTCAATCTTTCTAATAACATGCTCATGAGAAGCTTGGTCGATGTAGAAGTAGATAGGGATTTCTACCTCTCTACTTTCAAGCTCATTAATCTCATCTTCGACATCTTGTACAGTCATGTCGAAAGAGTCAGAATCGCCGGTAATAGGGATTTCTACTTGATTCTTTTTCCCTTTTTCCACGGCAGAGCGAATATCTGCATGTAGGCGTTGCGCGTTACCAGAAATTCTGATAGCCGCTTCGCCAAGAAGATAAGCCATTGTGCCTCCAAAATAAAATTAGACCACCAGTAATATACCAGTGGTCTAATCTTATCAAAAGCCAAGCTTAGCTTTAAGCTCGTCGGCTTCTTCTTTCTCTTTTTGCCACATCCGCGCTTCGAGCTCTTTTCGAAAAGCGTCTTTTGGCCTAGGTTGCATAGGCTCTTCAATTTTCTTTTTCGAAAAGGCGTTAGCGAATGTGAGTCGTAGAATGCGAACCTCGTTGATAAGGTCATCCATCTTAGCTATCTCAGGCGTATAACCCTCAAGTGGAACGGACCTATCTTCAGGGTCTTCCGCCTTACCATTGATGATAGCTTCGATTTGCTCATCAGGTATAGCCGCTGCCTTCATCTTGGCTAGCTCGGGATTATCCGCGATTGCAGCTTTGACTCTAGCATTTTGAGGGAGTTGCTGGAAGAAAATCCAGAACTCAAACCAACTTCTTTCTAGAGTAAAGAAGTCGATAACGTCTATACCTAAGTATTGCTGGTAGTCCCACATAATGAGACCACCATATTCATCAAAAAGTTCGACTACTGCTCGGATTTTCCCGGCTGCTGAACCATATCATTGCCCCAGAAGTCATAAGCATCCTCAACAATGACCGCGATAATCTGAGCGGGCTGGTCCTGAAGCTCGTCGATAACCTTGCGGAAACCAGACTGATTCTTACCGAACATGACTCGCAGCTGCTCGAGGTAACGGTTCTCGCCAACCTCGGATAGAGCCAAGTAGGTCTGTGCATCCGGGAACGGAATGCTAACAATCTCGCCGGAATTCAGCTCGATATCGAACGGCTTCTTGACTACGCCTGCCTTACGTTCGCGGCGCTCTGCTTCCTTCTGGAAGTCACTAAACTTAGTTGCCATTTTGTTTCTCTCTTTCGAAATAGTAGGCCTTACTCATGCAAAAAGAGCATGTACCGATTAAGGTACACACTCTTTAAGCGTTTGTCAACCGATTACTGAGAAGCGGTGTTACCGGAACCAGATGCAGTCTTAGGCTTGGTGAAGCCCATGTCAGCGTAGAGCTTCTCGAAGCCCGGACCGCCGAAGACGTGGCGAACAGAGTAGCCAAGGTCATCGTCCTTAGAAGCCTTAGCGGTCATACCGTAGGCCAGCTCGGACTCGGAAGACCAAGCCTGCTCCTGAACCTCGGAAATGGTTGCCTTCGGCATAATCTTAACGATGTACTTAGCATCCTTGCCCTTGCCATCGTGCGCGATGTAAATCATGCGGCGGTAGATGGTCTCCGGGTCGCGCTGCTCGAAGGAAATCTCGCCGGTCTCAGAATCCGGCTTAACCTCGGACAGGTCCTGAGAGTAGTAGAGCTCCAGAACCTTCTTGTTGGTCTCCTGGCAGTTAAATGCCGCGGAAGTAGTGTCCTTGGTGAAGTCAACACGAGTTGGCTCCTGAGCGCCGAAGGACTCAACCTCGGCCTGCTCGGTCTCACGGGAGAAGTTAATGCCGTCACCCTTGGTCAGCCAACCAAGTGGAGTGAAGCCAAGCTTCTTGAAATCAACAAAGTTGCCTTCCTTGTCAGCGAAAATCTTCTCTGGGACCTTTACGTCCATCGGGGCAACCATAATGAAGCCGCCGAGTGCCTTGCGAATAAGCTTGCCCTTAGCTGCGGCAAGTTCGTCATACTTAGCCATGTTATCTCCTGAATTATCAGTTTCATCTGCGTGCTCATCTGTGGCCGCAGGGTCATCACTTGGAATTGTACCAGACTCTTCCGGGGTGGTGTCTTCTTCCGTCTCCGGTTCTAGTTCTGGTGCAGAAGGCTGAGGCTCAGACTCTTCTGCCGGAGTCTCTGGAGAATTCTCCTTAGGATTTTTGTGAGCTTCCGCCTTGGCCTGAAGCTTGTCTTTTAGATTATCACCGTCAATCGTTGTGTGACCATTGGCATAAACCACCTCAGATGGCTCAGAACGACCAGCGAAATTAACCTTCGTAACTACAGCTCTTTCGTTATCATGTATTTCGGCCAAAAGAGGCTCATCTTCAGCAAATGAAGCATCGGTTTTAGCGTAAGAATACCAGAACACCTCGTTTGGAGACTCGACAACAATTTTGCCCGGCTCAACACTTACAACCTTGGACTGATTATAGTATTCTTTAACCTCTTTACTAGCATAATCCCAATTAATAAGAGTGCTAGATAGATAGCTTGCGGGTTCAGATTTTAAATTATTCTTGCCTCCGCTCCACTCTATCTCATGGACTTCTCCGGTTGTGACATCAATTACGGCAGCCCCAGGAAACCCCAAAAATGAAAGATTATCCTCGCCATACACAGGATTGAAATCCTCTAGATATGGGTTTGCCGACATAAACCTTTCAATTTGAAGGTATCTCTTATCTCCTACGATGCTAGGGTCGTAGGTAATTACAGATGTGTTAGTCATTTACAACCACTTCACTCTCACGTGTATCTCGAAATTCTTCTCTACAGAGCGGTCATCGAGAACCTTAGGGTAGTTCTCAGTAGGACCATTAAGTACCTCGATAAAGTCGATAAGCCATTCTACCTCTTCATCAGACTCCATACTTCGCGCATAAAAACATTCTCCTTCTGCCGCGACAATCCGCTTGGAAGCCTGAGACATTAGGTAATGAGCTCTCTGCGCGTCTTTGGAGAAAGTTGTAATCTCAATACCTGACATGTCAGTAAGAGAGTCAGAGAAGTACCCCAACATTCTTCTTACCTGAATGTAGTCAAACTCAGAAATATCGTAGTTATCGACTTCTTCGAGGGCATCATAAGGTCCTTCTCCGTAGTCATTAAAAATGGGGGCAATTTCATTTCTGGTTGTGCCGATTTTCTCATCTGGCACAATCCCAGACAGGATTTTCTTAACAATAGCCTCCATATCAGGAGTTAGATAGTCTTCCATAATTACCTCCATAAAATCCTATTCATTGTATCATCCAAGACGTTTGCGAGAAGCGTTCGCAAGGGCTTGGTCAGACCAGCGAGTACCGCCAACAGAGCGTCCTGTCCGCTTGTCGTATTCTGGTCTTCTGCCGGACTTAAAGTTAGCGTACATCGAGCGCTCGTCCCTAAAGAAGACCTGATAGGCCATACGGTTACTAGAACGGTTACCCCGCGGGGTAGCTGCGATGAAGATATCATCTCTCACGTGACCGTTTCTAGGGTCTCCCTCGGGAATTGCCGCTCTCAGCTCACGCTTAATCTGCAAAGCGGCCCTCTTAAGGTCAGACTTGTAAGGACGAGAGTTGTTAAGCCACCTATTTGTTTCATGCCAGTAAGAGAAGTACCTAGGCCTATGAGTCCTAACGTCACCTTTTCTATCTCTCCTGCCTAAGTTCATCAAGTCCGCTTGCGCTCTAAGCTCGTTTCGAACGTAGCTTCGATTGGTAATGTCGTACTTTGGTGGACCGTATTTGCCTCTACCAGAATCATCTGGGATAAATTTCAGTCTAGGCATGATTAATCCTGTCTATAGCGTACGCGCTGAATGAAAATCTCTCTGCCACCGTGGATGCTCGAGTAGGGAGAGATATAGGAGTTTTCGCCTTCACCTTCTACCGTGTACACCTGAGGCTTACCGTTGGAATCCTCGTGAACAATCAAGTCGCCAGAATAGACTTGAGTATCGGTTTCACAATAGAGAGTCTTACCCAACATGCTCTGTGGTTGGTCGCCGGGGACACCATTAACATAGCTCGTAGTTCTTGGAGCAACAACTCCGCCTTCTATCTCTTCTACAAGGTAATAGCCGTACAGGAGAGGGATACGGTGACGAGGCGGGTTTTTAGGTAGCGTGTGGTCTTGCTGACGAGGTTTGCGGTACACAAATACCCTTTCACCGCGTGCGCTTGTGTAAAAGCCCATTATCGTCTCCTAATCCGCTCGTTAGCCAAGTATCTGCCAGAGTACGTGATTGGCGCACCTGGCAAGACATCAGGCTTCATTCTGATAACCGGAACCTGCTTGTCGCCTTCATCCAACATCTCTTCCAAAGCCTTAAGGTCCGCGGCATCAAAGAGACCCTTGAGCGGGTCTTCAGAGTCGAACTTAGAATATGCGAACGGACCCATAGTTTCGGAAGAGAAACCATCTGGGTTATTAACCTGTCTAGCGACAGACTCTTCTACCATTGCCGTTACAAAGTCAACAAGGGTAGATTCCTCAAGCTTTTCCTCTTCCTTCCAGCGGTTAATGAGATTAGGGAACCTCGCCGCCAGTCTTACAGAGGTAGACTTAATCTTCTTTTGGACAAAGACTTTTCTGTTCTCACTAATTGCACCCTTGACGAGAGGGACAACCTCGTCATAGGTAGTAAATTCTACTGCCATATTTTCTCCTAGATAGCAAAAACTCCGAACACGCAACTATTTTAGCGCATTCGGAGTAAAAGCGTTTAGCTTTTAGTCTTCGGGAATCTCGAGGTCTGGGTCTAGCTCCTTGACCTTCTCTACAATCTCATCTCGAGTAATTGCAGAGTAATCAACGTCTAGGCCATAAGCCTTCTTTGCGAAGTCAAACCAAATCTTCTTGGAAGCGTGGACCTTAGGGACTTCCAGCTCTTCCTCTACGGGCTTCTTCTCAACCTTCTTAGGCTTCGGAGTAGCCGCATCAACTTGAGCTCTAGTCCGCTGGGTTGCAGAGGTACGGGAATCCCCGCTCTCATTGAAGAGATGCGGAGAATCCTTTACCTGCTCTTCGGCCCATGCTGGAAGGGTTTGACCAGCGACGAAGGCATGAAGCAGACCAACAGGAGGATTGTCTCTTAGCACGACATTCTGCTTCAATACCTTAGCCATGATTAACCCTCCGTACCAGCAGAAGCACCAGTGTTAGCACCAGTGTTAGCACCAGTGTTAGCACCTGCGGTGTTGCCAGCTGCGGCGGCGGAATCCTTAGGGCCCTCGATGACCTTAGTACGCAGAGTGTAGTTCGGATTAAAGACAACCGGCATAGCGATTGCATCCGCAATAACCTCTTGCTGAGCAGGCCAACCGTGCTCGATGATGGCTGCAACGATACCCTCAAGGTCCAAACCGGAGGAAGCCGGGGAGAACTCAGGCAGGTTAGCAGACATCGTTTGACCCCAGAAGGTACGGCCAAATACGGAAGACTCAGGGTTAACCGGGTCGCCGGAAGCCGGGGTGAAGGTAATGGAGTCCTGCGGTGCCAAGTAAACCAGCTTGGAAGCGCCGCCGTTATCGAGGTCATCAACCTTCACCTTGGAGGTGCCGGTAATGAAAATCTCAGGCAGGTCGCAATCCGCGAGGTAGGAATTCAGGTCCGCTGCGTTCACGCGAGCTCGAGACTCGCCAGCACGGTCAGAGCCGTAAATAGCAGAGCGAACAGTCGGGTGATTAGCAATCAGAGAGCGGATGCGGGTGGTCATGTGCATCAGCTCAGGACGGAAGCCATTCTCGTCCTCGTACAGTTCTACCTGGTCCTGAAGGTGCTGAATCGGGTCAGCAGACGGGTCAGTGAACAGCTTCGCCGCGGTGTTGGTGAACTCTTCCTTACGGCCAAAGTCCACAGTCTGACGAAGACCGCCAGAACCGTTCAGGTCAATACGACCATTGTAGATTGCGTTAGCGCGCTGCAAGTTAACCTGCAAAGCGATAGAACGAGCTGCACGGCGCACAAGGTTAGCAGCCTCGCGTTCCATCAGCTGGTCAGCGTTGTTACGCATACGCAGACGGGACTCTTCATCGAGGATGAAGTTACGGGACAGCGGCATCAGTCTACCGCGTGCCTTCTCGCCTTGGCCCCAGACTTCAGAAGTGGTCGTACCGTTGAACATGCGCCAGTTAGCCGCAGTGATACGGTCCGCAGTGTCAACATCGATAGCGTACTCGATATCCGGGACTTCCTGAGAAGGAAGGAACTTAGCGTAGGAAGTATTGTCGTTGATATCGAAATCAGCGAGCTCCCTACGGGCCAGAGTGGTTGCTACCTCTGGCTCGAGAAAATCTAGATTTACCTTAGCCATTTATTATCTCCTTACAGAATGGTGTTCTGAATCAGCGGAGTATTCTTAAGGTCCTCATCGGTAACCTCAACCGGAAGCCACTGAGCATAAATCATGCCGTGGACCAGAACTGCCACTGGGATAGTTTCATAGAATTCACCAGCAAAGTCTACCACACGATGGTCAGTGTAGAGGAAACCGTAAATATCACCGGCACCCTTCTTCCACATCTTAACCGTCTTGGTCTTCTCATCGAAGGTTACAGGCAGACCGGACTTAATCCAGTTACCTTCGCGGTGAGTACCCTCAGCCTTGAGGGTGTCATCGATTACGAGGTTAGCGTTTACACCATCAGTGTTACCGTGCGCGGTACGCAGCCAGCGACGGTCACCCAGAACGGTGTGCTTATCAAGGCCATCCTGCACATGCAGGTTATTGTGAAGAGCCATGCTCTACTCCTTAAATGTCAATTTCCAAGTACTTGCCAATGCCACCCATATTATCATGGTCAATCTTCTTGCCCTTGCTACGTGGTGGCTTGCGAAGAGCTACGGAAGAAACCGCGTCGATAAACTTGTCAATCTTCTCTTCGTCGGCTTCACCGTCATCGTTCTTAAGGCTACCATAGTTTACGAATTCGGAGAGTACTTCACGAGCTTGCTTATCAAAGCCAGATTGAGCAAAACCCGCTTCCAGCTTGGAGTCGATGACTCTCTGTTCTTGCTTGGCTTGCTTTTCTTCGGCATCCTTCTTCTCCTTCTCGGCCTTTTCCTTGGCCTTTTCTTCCTCTTCGGCCTTGCGCTTAGCCTCAGCCTTGCGCTCTGCTTCCTCGGCTACTTCCTGTGCCTTACGGCGCTCTTCCTTGGTGTTGGCCTCCTTATTAGAGCCCTCTTCGTTCTCGTCACCAATAAGACCGTTGACAGCCTCAAGTAGCTGGTCCATGTTAATCTTAGGCATTTCTAATCCTCTCTGTATCTGCGCTGGTACTCCGAAGGAGTGTATAGCACAGAGTCGATTTTCTTCTTAGTATTTGCACTAACAAGCGTAGGTCCGTATTCAGGGTGGTCCTCGATGACGTATCTACCCTTCTTTAGGTCCCAGCCGTGCGTAGAAGCGATACCATCCGAGCCAGCTGCATTATAGAAAGCTCCAAGGTCTTCGAGATTAATCTGATGTCCGGGGTCGAACTCAGTTCCATCATCAAAACGATAAATCTCGGCAACTTCGCACTTGCAGTTAGCGTGAATTGGCATCAAGTCGCGCTTCGTGTATCTCATAGTAGACGCTACAACGCACAATCCGCAAGAGCCGGATTTCGACAGCTCAGGGTGAACTACACGTCTAAAGCCGGAAAGCTTCTTAGCTGGCATCTTATTGATAGCCACATTGTGCGTATTTCTCGAGGTAGAAGCGACATCCTGAGAGACCATTCTTTCCGCTCTCTCTTCAGCTTTATGTTGAGCGTACTTCTCGATTACGACTCTCTTTTCCCGGTCGGTAAGGCGAAATTCGGTATCCTCGGCATCGGCAGGGGCACCATCCTCCCGTTCTCCTGAGTCTTCCCGCTTGGTGGTTCTGGTATCGGAGGCATCGCCAGACTCATCGACGGATTCTTCTCGTTCAGGTTCATCAGGGATGTCATTCGCATCATCGGGGAAGAGCTCCCGATAATCCCTTGCAGCCCACTGGCTACCGTCATCTCTTTTTGGCTTGCGCGTTCCTGACGCTCCCGCTGTTTCTGTAAGCGTTTGTTGCGCCTCTGGACTCGTTGCCCATGCGTCAACGCGGCTCTTTTCTTCGCGTTGCGTTGTCGCTTCCGCTTTGCGGAAGATTTCTTCCCAGTCTTTTTCTTTGTCATCGTTGATAGCCTCTTCGAAAGCATCGTGCGAAATGTTGTCTGGCCTTGGCACCGGAGTCATGTTCTGAGACTCGAACTGCCTAATGAGCTCAGCGATAACAGGGTCATCAGGAGTACGCTTCAGATTCTCTGTGTACTCATCGGCAATACGCTTGTACGCAGAGCTCAGGCCAGTACTACGAGAATACCGCAACTTAGCTGGAATCTCTTCCTCGGAAGGGATATTTGAGGCAAAAGGAATCTCCATGACGTTAGCTCTAGAAGCCACGCCAGCCCACGTTACGTCTCTCGTGGCCTTGATAGCAAGACCTACCAGCTGAGCTGCGTTTTTCGCAAAGACCTCTACAGCCTTACGGCTGGTTAGGTCCGTTGCGCGAAGCATCGTAATGAGCTGATTAGTGGTCGCTTGCTCGATACCATCTTTAGCCGCGGCAGTAGCAAGGATGATACCGGCAATCTGCGCGAGCTGAGCTTGCGTTTTCTGCTCTTCTGTGAGCTCTTGCCCCGGTAGGACAATAGGGTAATCGTAAACCGACTTATTCGGCGGCAGAGATTGTGCCTGAATCATTAGCTCTCACTTCCAGAAGGCTTCTTCATGTTCGAATTTCTAGACATAGTGGATACGGAGTCACTTTGCAAGCCTCCTGAGCCAGCACCGCCAATCCGCTGGTTGGTGGTGGCCTGATTAGAGGTCTTAGCCAGTGGGGTTACCTGGTTCACAGAGTTGGTGAGCTGGCTCATCAAGGTCTCCTGAATGGATTCCTGCTTAGCGCGGCGAATCTCTTCAGGGGTCATACCCAAAGCGAAACGAGCCGCGGTCTCGAAGGAGACCTTCTGGCTGCGCAAGGTAGAGAATGCCGCGGTCTGCTCGTTGAGAGAAGCCATCTGGAGAGGCTGGAAGATAGGCTCGAGCTGCTCAATCTGAGCGCGCTCTTGGTCACCGTTAACTTCGAACAGAATAGACATGTGGCGAGACCATGCAGCGCCGAAACGCCGTCTACGGTCATCAACCTTAGACAGGTAGTTCTCACGCTGCAAATTGGCACCCTCAGCCGCCATATTTGCGCTATCAGAGAAGTACGTCATAGGGGTGTAAGTCTGGGAAGCCAGAGCCTTCTCATCGTCCTTTACCGAAAGCAGGATGTCTTGGAAGGTAGGAGGCGTAGACTCCCACATCTCCGCTCCTTCTGGGAGCGTCCACAAGGTTGCAGGGCCCGTAGCGAACATCTCTTCGTAGTCAATCTTGTTGCCATCTCTATCCTTATCAGGGAAGTTACCCTTAACAGCTCTCTGGCGGAAAGCCTGCATGGTAGCAATGATGACACGCTGGAAGAGCATGTGGTTAATACGGTCGATAGTAGCCGTATTATCCTCGAATTCGTTCTTGCCGTCCTTGTTCTTGAGGACAGTAATCGGAATACGAGTAAGCGGCAAAGAGCGCTGCTTCCACCACGTCCAACCGTTCACCAGAGAGCCCTGACCGTGATAACGAGCCATTGGAACCTCGGTATCGTACTCAGTCAACTTAAAGGGCTTGACTATAGTGTTTTCGTTGTACTCTCGAGCGGCGACGTGCATCTCTACGTCACCCTTAGCCTCGCCGGTCTCTTCGTCGATATCACGAGAGAAGACCTGCATAATCTCTTGACCAAGGATACGGTGGCGCTGCAATACCACAGCTGCCACAGGTTCGCCGGTTACATCGGAAATCACCGCGGCATTAGATGGCGGGATAATCCGCTGAGTCTTAGTCAGCGGGTCTACGTAGAGGTAGGCCTGTCGATAGGCACAAGCAAGCCCCATAGCCTCTTGAGCCTTAGCGCCTAGGCCATCCTTATCGAACATGCGAGCCGCGTCCTTGTCGCCGGTCTCGTCCGCTGCGGCTGCGGTTCTAAAGCCAATAATGCCGAGACGGTCGGTAGTAGCAGAGACAATCAGCTTCGCATAGTTGTTAATCGACATGTCACGAAGCTTCTCAATGCCGTTAAACTGCTTTTCTTCCTCCGGCTCGTAACGGTTGCCGATAGGGGCACCTTCGAGATACGCCTTAAACTCTTCAAGGTGATTACGTCTATCCATAATCTCCTTCATGAGCTTAGAGGCGATATAATCCGGCGAACCGCTTGGCGCATCCGCGGTCAAATCATCGCCGGGGGTAATCGTGAATCTCATCTAATTCTCCTTGGGGCTTGCTTCTCTTCTACGATTGTAAGGCCTTTCGCCTTAGCATCCAACATCGCTTGCCAACTCAAAATAGCTGCCATACAAGCGTCGAATTTTCTGTCTTTTGTAATCTTAGCAAGTCGATACTTATAAAGGCCCTCGTCATCTGTCACATTTAGGTTGTTTCGACCCGCGTTAGCTACGTGGCGAACCAAATCAGGGTTGCCGTCATGCGAGAGCTCGCCTTGCTCGATAGCCTCATTGTACGAGCGAATAGCGTAGTACATGTTGTTGGTGTTACGAGTAGGCCACTCGATAACCCGCTTCTCCCAGCGGCCTTCCCACGTAGAAATAGCCTCTTGCCAGTACGGAGGGTCAGCGTAGAACATCAAGACCTCGTAGTCTTCGAAAATCATCTCAACCGTAGAGTTGACTTCAGAGACCGGAACTCGCCACTTCTTTACGCCTTCTGGCCGCTCCCACAGACCAACGAGGTTTTGTACGCCGGTCTTTACGTCAGTCATAACGAGGCCTGTAGAGTCATCTGTTTGCGCGCCGTCGAAGCCTAGGGTGACTAAGGACCCCGGCTCAATAACGAGCGAGGGGTGGCCTAGAGCCTCGAATTTGTGCGCATTAAACGCGGTCTGCGAGGACTGAACCCATCTATTACACCACACGCGCTCGAGATAGGCGGTATCTACGCCACCTTCATCCCATTTAGCGGCAACCGATACGAGGTCACGGAACTTCGATGCTTCTTCTCCAGAAGCCTCCTTGAGAGCTCTAATGCGGTTACCCATCGTGTCGAACTTGGCGTTTTCATCCGAAGTTTGACGGTGGTAGAAGAAGGTTCTGGGGTCTTTTGCCTTGCCCTTGAAAATCTTCATGCCGAAGTCGTATGCAGCCTTCGCCACAGAAGGCTCGTTAGGGTCGCCAGCGGTCGTTGTAACGAGCTGCCACGGGTCATCGACCATTCTCTTCGTCAGGTTGTTTTCCATCGTCTGTACGGCCTTGTGGTGGCGGTCATCAAACATACGGTGAGTATTGTGAGTTAAATAACCGCTCTTTCCGAAGACGAAAAGGTGGTCATCGTTGTCTACCTCTAGGCATTGAACGGGTACAGAGTCCACCTTCTCAATCGAGACGATGGTAGGCCATTCATGATTCCTAGTACTTCCAACAATCTTCTTTCTAGGAAGCCTAGTTGGGATAGAGGACTTAGGAGAAAACTGAGTCTTCCACATTTTTCCGGTTCTGCTTCTCGAGTCCTCTCTATTGCTCAAAGAGGTTTTTATCCCCAAAGAGTTAGCGATAAGGCATACATCTCTAGATAGACCCTCTTTGCCCTGAACAAAGGTCACAGCATTCTTGTTAACGTACCCATCAGAGTCAATAAGTCCTGCAAGCAGTTGCTCCCTAAATTCCTTAGAGGTCAAAGAGTACCATTCTGGAATTCTCTTATTTCCTAAGAAGCCATGCTTTCTTAGAGTAGCCCTCCAACCATTAACCAACCACCTAAAGCATCGACCCCTCTTAGTAGAAAAATTGTAGTCATATCCATCGGAGATGTACTCAAAATCATCTTCGTGAGTGTGGATGTATCCAGCATCGGTAGAGCCATCTCCTAACCACATCCCAAGTAGGTAAGGGTCAATGTCCGGGTCTTGCACTGTCCCTCCCCAGCCATTTCCTCGAGGGAGTCTCCATCGATATCCATAGCCAGTGTCAAGCCCTGCTTCTAACATTTGCTTGGTGGAAACAACAACTTCTCCCTTTGGCCGATTTGACCAATTTATAGCCTTCCAGCGGTGATTTGCGTCAGTGATGACGCTCTCTCCATTTCTAAAAGTAACCTTGTAGCACTCTCTGTCCGTATGTACTGGAGACTTGCCAGTCACCAAGACAGGGTTTCCCCATCTATCAAAGACGTAATCTCCGCCTTCAATTTCTCCCATTGTTGACCAACCCTTAGAGGTAGGGATAGGGGTATCCAAAGCCAATGGCTCATCAAGACACTGGAACGTAGGCTTGAGACCGTCCAAGCGGCCCGCTGAGGCGGCAACAGGAAGGATTCTAGACTCTGCCTCACCTTGGACCTGAATTCGCTCTCTGGTCACGTCAAAGAGGTCCGCGTCTTCGATGTCTTGAGTAATCACCATCGAAGCGCCATAAGCCAAATCGTCGAGCTGGTCTTTGGTAGGTGCCAACAGCGGAATGAAGGGAGAGACCACAGAACGACCGGGGGCCATTCCGCCTGGCGCATCGGCATCATAACCGTTAAACCGAATTGGCGCGTCTGGATGTAATTCTAGACATGAAACTAGGGCCATAAGCTCGGTTTTTGCGCTGCCCTTCGGCAAGGAAACTGTCACCTTATTGAAGTGTCTTCGGCCTGTATAATCAACTTTCTCACCGTCATAATCGATGACGTATCCCTCAGGAAAGTGCTCATAAGCACGATAAAGAATGTAACGAAAGTCATCTCTGACCACGTACGGTTTGCCTCTTAAAGGGCCTGGGCCATAGACAAACCGCTCTTCTAAGAAATCGCAAACCTGAGGCCCTAGAGTAGGAAAAATCTCTAGGTTTCCGTTTTTGTCTTCTTTTGGTTGAGGGACGATGATTTCTGTCATTTTCTACCTTATCCGTAATAAAACCCTTGCCGTTTTCTCCGCTTCTTCTTGCGGTTTCTACCACTTGTAGAATAGTCGAAATAATCCGGTTCTTCTACTAGGGAAGTGCGATAAGTGTTCGTTTTCTCTTCGTGGTGCTTATCGCAAAGAAGCTGCAAATTGCTAAGCATGTTCGCTAAATGCTTCTTGTCAGGAGGAAACTCGTTAAGCTCTCGAATGTGGTCAACCTGATTAGCTTTTTCACCACATACAGCGCACCTGTAGTCGTATTTCTTCCTGACAATCTTTTTCATTGGTTCTGTTAGGTCTCCAGAGCGTCGATATACCTTTTTCGTTTGATGCTCTGCACAACGGTAAGTCCCCGGCTCAGCGATGTTAAGACACCTCTGAAACCGGGGAGTTTCCGTAGACCAGTTGCATAGTCTAGCCATGAGCTACTTTCTTCTGCGTCTCTTAGACTTCTTACCCTTGGTCTTATACTGCTTATTCTTAATCTTGCGAGCTACGGCATTCTTAGGCTTAAAACCGTGGCTTTCAACTCCAACGGCCGCCACCGATGCCTTTACCCTTCGGTCGCTTGTTGAGAGTACGCTTTCCTCTACCCTTTCTAGCCATTGTTAGAACCACCTCCTTAAGGTCAAAAACAATCAATCTTAAGAAATTCTACCACAGGAGGAAGAAGCCCTTAAAGAAGCGCTTTATAAAGCTCTTCTCTTCTAGCTCGTCTTCTACCTTTCTATGGACGATAAGAAGGAGATGCTCGTCTATATCGTTTCCATCCTCGTCACAATACTGTTGGATAGAGGGGATAGGGTCACAGATGCATCCGAATCCATCAATATCGTGCTCGATGATGTCATCCTCGTTATAGACGTGGAAAATTTCGGTGTCGCTCAATGATTTCCTTAATCCGCGGTGGCTCGTAGGTATCTGGCTTACCTACCTTACCGTTCTCATCGTACACCGGGTTTTCTACGTACTTCGTCCAATTAGAGCGAATTACCTCGTAGAAGACTTCATCGAGATGGCTGTCAAGACCAGCCTTAGCGACAAGACCATACAGAGTGAACATGATGTCTGCTGCGGCATCCAGAATCTCTACGTCATCATCGACACTAACTGCTGCCTCGAGCTCTTCCACCTCTTCACGAATAAGGTCAATGGCACCCCAGCGGAAATTAGCCTCATCCTCAGAGCACTTCTCTACGTCCTTCGGAGTGTCATCATAAACAACAGACACCTTACCCATGCCCCAGCGCTTGTCCGCTGGTCGTACGCCGTCCTCAATCTCACCAATATGGCCTAGAGCCTTATTCCAATCGCGGACTTGAGAAATGTCATTAGAAATAGTCACTTTTGAACTCCTTTTTGTTCTGCTTCGTCCAACCACAGTTCGGCTGGCTTATCCGAGAATACCTCAGGCATCGTGTAACGCAAAATCGACCACACGAGCTCGGCAATCATCTGTAGCTCCGCGTCAGCTGCTCCGCTGTGGCGCTTAGAGATGAATTCGAGCCATGAGCGCGCATTTCCGGTCACGACAATCTTCGTGGAGGCACAGTTAGGGTAGAGTGCTCGCGCAGCCTCAGAGGCCTGCTTACGGGTCGCTCCGTCGGTCTTGAGAATGTCTCGCATCTCATTAGCTTGCATCATCGTCTGAGCAAAGAGATTCTTCAGCTTCACAATCTGCTGAAGAGCGTCAGAAGAGCCTGCATGAGAAATCATCGAAAAATCGTCGCCATTGAGAGCCTGCTGATAAATCTTCTGCTCGTTCTCGGGTAGACGCTCTACCAGAGCTGGCGGAACTACCATGCGAAGGCCGTCCTCCTTAAAGACAAACCGCTGGGATTCCTGAGAGAACGATAAGTGGCGATGGCGCACAATCTCATGCGTTGCAGCGCGAGAGATGCCATCTAGCTCAATAGTGAAGCTAGTATGCTCAAGTACCGAAAAATGCTTTTGCTTTAGGATGTTGTAGATGTAGTCCTCGTAAGAGTCGGTCTTGCTGTTCTTACGAGCATAAGCTTCATAGCAGCCACGACCGGCGTACTCTACGGTCTTTGCCGAGGAAACGTACTCATCCCGCTTACGGTCGCCGCCATGCGCCTTGTAGACGCTATTGATACGGTTTTCTCCATCAGTAGAGAAGTGAGAGTTGTAGCGGTTAGACCATGCCTCTACAACCTCGTTCTTGCCGAGAGCAAGAGAGCTGGCAATAAGATGAGCAGACGGCTCAACAAACTTTACTTTCATTTTAAATCTTTTCTGAAATCTCGTTTAGCATGGACTTTAGGATGGTGGCATTGCCTTCTCCGTTATTGATAGCGACGAGATGGCAAACGTTAGAAGAATCTTGGACTAGACCAACAAAGAGCTGCTCCTTCATAACTCCGAAATCTCCGAAGTGAAGCTCTACGAGCTCTTTCAAGTCTTCTTGAAATTGCTTCTGCTGCTCTTCATTCATTAGAAAATCCAGTCCTCTTCCTTGTCATCCTCAGCAATAGGCTCACCGTGAAGGTAACTCATGCGAGCTCTATGCTCCTTGTGAGTGTAGATGATTTGCTCCAGCGTTGCAACAATAGATTCAGCCGTAACAGCCCTCAGCTTGGCTTCCTGAGCGGTTTCTAGCTGAACCCAGTTAATCTTGCCAGAAGCAATTTCATTGCGCCATACAGCCTCTTCGAACCAGAACTGACGCGGGGAAATCCCGCTGTTCTCTAGACGAATATGTGGCTTCAGAGCCTCGATAATCTTGGCCTCTTCGGCCTTAATGAACCTGCGGCCCTGTTCCGCCAGTTCACCGAGCTCTTCATCAGAGAGACCTTCGAGGTCAGAATCCTTAATTCCTAGATTAAACTCCACGATTCTGCTCACTTACGTTGTCTAGGTGGTCCTCGAAGTTGGACTTACGATACTTCTCTTCGATTTCTACGAAGCCGTTGCCGTTATCGATATGCGGCTTGCCGTCAAAATCGATAATCTTCATCGTGGCACCGGCAAACTTCTTAGTTTGCTCCCCAATCTCAGCAAGGGTCTCTGCGAGCTCGCGGTTGCGGCGATAGAAGTTATCGAGCAGTTCGCTGTTGAAGATAGAGGGCTCTTCGTGCTTGCCCTTTTCTTCCTTCTTTTCTTGCCACTCTTCGGAAGGGGTAACAAAGACCTCTTCAAGAGTCGGCATATTCTCGATATCTTCGCGGTCAAAACCCAAAATGCTCGGGTCGAACAGGTCCTCTGAGGCCTCTTCTCCGCGGAATTCTGCGGCAAAACCCATATAGCCGATGGCATCCTTTAGGTCATCTGCCGTCTCGAGGCTATCTCCGTAGGAAGACCGTGCAATCTTGAACAGAGTCATCATGACCGCCACATCAGAGGCGGAAATATCCTTGTCTAGGTAGGTGCCCCAGTATTCAGCAATCAGCTGGTGCATCTCAGATGCGTCTCCGTACGCATGTGCTCGCTCTTGTAAAGTACGCTTGACTTCATCAAAAATGGGATTCATCTTTATCCTTTTCTCGACTTCTTTGGCCGTAAAGACACCATAGCATCCCAACTACATTTAAGTCAAGATAGGTGCTCTAGCAGCCTAATTGACTTCACCGCTCCGTTGGTTGCGTTAACAAGCTCTCCGCGAATCTTCTCGAGCTGAATGGCGATTTTGTCGTTAACAATGTTGTCGTTTTCTACCTCTTTAGGCAGGTCAAAGCGGTGTTCTGGCATCTTCCATTCCTCTTCCTGAAAAACCTGAAAGAAGCCATCGGAGACATCTCGATATACCCCCGTTTTGGTAGAAGCGATATCGAGAAGAGCAGAAGCAATACCGATAAATACGTTCGGGCTTCCGCCTTCTTTTTCTTGCCACGGAAGCTGACCATTCCTGCTTGGGTTGGCCCATTTCCCTTGTAGCTCAATGCGGTTCAGAACCTCTGCGGAATCAGCGTCGCTCATGCTCCAGACTTGACCAACCCACTCTTCGCGTCCGCCATAGTGGACACCATCAAACCAGTTCTCCCAGTCTTGCAGGCGGTTGAGAGAGGTAAGTCTCACGCCAAGAGTGGACATTCTCAGCCACGCGGCGAGGATGGTCATCGCAAGATGCTGTTGAGGGCCTGTGAGAGGGCTAGAGGGCTTATCCCAGCCGTTTGCAGCCTTCATAGTAAACCCGCCAGCCAGAAGCGAGATATCGGCGCTGAGAGGCTCTTCCCCATCGACGGTTTCTGCCACCGTCTCGCCTCCGAAAGCCAAAATCATCTTCATGAATTCTTGAGCGAGGTTGTCGCCATCGCAAATGCCGATGACCGTACCCGCGGCGCGCACCATCTCGATGACTCCGCTGGCTTGGTACTGGTACGGGCAAAGAAGCTCCATCCAGCCCTGAGAAGGCTCGAGAGCTATCTGAATAGGCGACTTATCGACACCATTTTCGTCCTTAGGCCACTCGTCAACCGGAGTGTTGTAATCAATCCAGCAGTGGGTTGCCTTGTCGTTGCTGGCATTGAAGAAGATATCTCGCCTGGAAGCCGTAGCCACAGCCGAGCTCTCCTTAGCGGACTTAATTGTTCGCTTGGACGAAGACCGGACGATGGAACGCAGCAACGGCACCAAAATCGAATCTTTGGTGGTAGCTCGGTTGACCTCGGACTGAGCGTGCAGAGCTCGCATAATCCGCTCGTCATCGCGCCACAACGCACGGTCAGAAAGAGAGCGAGACAAGCTAACCGCGGTTGTAGGTGCGTACAGCGCAGCAGCGAAGCTCGCCTCGGCCAGTAGGCGAGTTGCTTGCTCATTGCGCTGTGTGGAATCGTTCATGCAAGCAACTATAGCACATGATTTTGCGCTTGGCTATCTGCCTTGCATTTCTCGAGAGCTTGTTGAATCTCTTCTCGCACGTTAATACCTGGATTCGTGTGCTTTAGGAAGTACCATCTCGAGACTTCTTGAATCATCTCTTCGTTGCGAGAAGCCTCCAAGGAAACCTCTTGTCGCAAGATGGACCTCGCGTTAGAACACGCCTTACACGCGCCGCTTTCTGGGTAGCGCTTGTCTACGTAAAGGTTGGAGGCAAAAAGAGAATGCCCGCGCTTGCACTTTTGGGTGTATCCTCCTGCCGCCTTCTTCGTTTTTGGTGACTTTTCTCGAGCTCCCATCTCGAGATTATCCGCTTGGCAGTTCTTGATGTTGCCGTCGATATGGCGAATTTTCTCGTGGCTTCTGGGCTTTCGACCCAAGAATGCTTCGCACACCAGCTGGTCTACCCGCTGTTGGCGGTACTTGTACTTGCCGTTCTCCTGCTTAAAAAGCGGGATGTTCACCTGAAGATGCTTTTGATGGACGAAAGGGTTGAGTCTCTTCTCGCCTTTTTCGCGCATTAGGTAGACCGAGCCATTTCGGTACACCTTCACGGTTACCCCGCGAACTTTGAGGCGCTTGGATATGTCTTGCATCTGAGTCTCCTTTTCTCGTTATTTTTCTGGATGCACAACACATATTATAAAACCCCTGGTTTATTGTCAAGTAATAGGTCTGACCTGCGAAAACACAGGTTCTAGGGGGTAAGATACATCTTTTTTCTGGCCTAAAAGTGGCCTCTGACCAGCAAAAATACTTAAAATTTCAGAAATACATCTTTTTCTCAATATATATATATATGGATATTTGTGTATGTATATCTGATATTTCCGTTTTCTTCTCATTCTAATCAGGGAATTATCAAACAAGGGGGTCTATATATTACTTATATTATATTATATATTATATATTTTCTCTTATTTTATATGATTTGATTTCTTCTACTTCTAAAGTTTAAGGAAAAAAGTTGAATTAGTTGTATTATTAGTGAATATAAATAGTTTGACCTGGGATTATAACCAATACATCTTTTTCTGAGAGGGTTTTCCTTTCAATCCTCGGATAGATAGACTGACCAGCGGAAATACCAATACATCTTTTTGAAATTAAGAAGTTGCATTTTTCTTTCGATAGTTGCATTATTCCTAGAAAATCCACTGATTTATCAAATAAATGAGAGGTTTTATCATAAAGGTCAATTTGGTGTTTTAGGGGGCATTATTCAGTATGATATTTAGTCGATTCTCTGAAACGAAATCAGAGAGTGCCCCCTGAAGTATTATTAAATCAGTATCATACCTCATTCTGATTTTATCAGAGTTCCCAGGTCGCATCCTTATATTGGGGGGTTTTTTGTGATATCTTCTGTTTTTGACCCCTGATTTATAAGAAGCCCCAGTTCGGCTCGAAAAAATCGGGGATTTGTGATACTTGTGATATTTTTAATATCAGGTGTCTTTGCAGCTGAGAGGACATTCCCCTTATTGGAAAAATATCACAAAACCCTCTAATAGGTGTGATTAAATCAGTGCGGGTTTCTCAAAATTCAGAAAAAGTTGCATTTTTCGAGAAGTTGCATGGCATAAAAATAGCCCCCTGTGGGGGCTATATAACAGAGTTTTCTCCTACTAATTTACGGTCTTACCATCAACCAAAAGTTGTAGAGGTTTATCATCCTTTTTATAGGTCTCGAGAGGCTGCTCGGAGAGCCAGCGGACAATCTCTTTAGCCTCTTCGAACGAGCCGTCCAGCTCGATTTCTCCGGCCACACGAGCACCCGCGGGGATGTCCTCTTTGGCAGCGAGGAATTTGCCGCCAAAGGTGCGATTCCCGGTCAAGATGACGTAGAGGTTAGGGTCGTGCTCGTGATTGGCTAGGAGAGGCTGCAAACACCGCGGAATATAGTCCTCAGAGACGTGCTTTACGTGGTTAAAGCGACCGTAGGACGGGATAATAACTACCGTCTTATCCTTAGACCAGTTGTAGGCGTAGCCTTCGAGGTGACGCTGCATAACGACGCGCTCTGTAGCGAAAGAATCCGCCATTGTGCGGCCTTCTGAGCGGGTTGTAGGCTTCATCGCAAGGGAGAAGGCCATAGCATCCTTATGAGGGCTCTCAGCGTACACACGGCGTGCCTGAGCGCGAACCTCGAGCTCATGACAGGCGGGAAGAAGGTAGCGCTTCACAAACCTATCTGTGGTATTTCCGCTGGAGTAGTAGTAGAAACGTAGCACCTTATTTTCCTTTCTCTTTGGTGGTGTACATTTATTGTGCTCTTTTTCGACATGAAAGTCAAAAAGAACCGCTAACCAGCGGAAATACTGATTAGCGGTTTGCTTAAACGTTGGTTCTTGCGGCTTCTCTTAAGATAGAGGCGGCAAGCATCGCTTCTTTTCTGGAAAGAGAGACGATATCGACACCACTAGGATTCGATTGCACGAGAGAAACCTTGTCTAAATCTCCGTCTAAAGAGATATAGACTAGATTATCTTGGGGGGCATCGATAACCCACATCTTGCTTCTGTCCGCGCGGGTAATGGTGTCGTAGGAGATGGTGTCATCGCTCTTTTTCTTTGCCTTATTAGGCTCTCCTCGCTGAGTCCACGCTCGAGGAAGGTCAGGCCTTAGGTCAAGCTCGTCTAAGGAGTAGAGGCCATCACAACCGCCAAAAGCGGGGCTTACGGCAAGAGCTTTGGTGGATAAGACATCCGCAATAACCACGAGGTCTTCCTCTTTGGCGGAATCGACGAATTCGGCCCACATTCCAACGAATTTTCTCCGCTTTTCTTCAGGGTATTCACTAAGTAGCATTACTTCTTGTCCTCTCCGAAGACGATTCCTTGAAGGATGAACTGAACAATAAAGAAGGTTACGAACGAGGTAGACAAGACGAAAATAACTAAGAACGGATTTTCGTCCCTCATTGCCATCTTTATGCCGTTATATAGCGTGCTGGCGGGAAGAAAGCACAGAAAGATAGAGATAACAAAGTACCATAGTGCGGTCTTGATGGCTTCCATTACTGCTCCTTAAATAGGTAATCGGGTCCGATAGTGAAGTTCATGATGCTGTCCGCTAGCTTTTCGACTAGCCCTTCTTCGGAGATAGCCTGTGCGTACAAGACAGAGGCAATAACCTCTTCGAGTTCTTCTTTAATGCTCGTTTTCTTCCTTTTCTTCTAGTAGTTCAGGGGCTAGTAACCCTTTGACGTATAGGTCAATTGCGAGGTTCTGTGCGGACCACTCAGGGTTGGTATCCATATTGCCCTGGTGACGCTTCTGCCATGTTCGGATAGCCTGTGCGGCTCTGTCTAGATTAGTCATTTTCTACCTGCTTCTTTGCTATTTCTACGGGGATACAGCCTTCGTAGAGGTCGTTATCTGGGCTAACTTTTACGGTTCCTTCGGGGCACGGCTCGCTGTTGAAGTCTGCTATCGCACCTACTCCCCCAAATACTCCGGCTCCCATCATGGCTGAGCCTACGAACACACCGACAGTCTCCCAGAACTCGCCTCCTATCGAGGCGGCAGCAAGGCCAACTCCGCCAAAAATGAGTGCTCCGAGAATTGCTCCGGCAATCATGCGTTCTCCTTAGCGTAAGCTTCAGCGGCAAGCATCTTTAGAGCGAAACTGTGGGCATCTTCGATACTGAAAGGTTCCAGCTTTTCTCCGCCATCCCAGACGGTGATTTCGTCTTCTTTAGGAAAAACCCCGATGCTAAGCCACGGGTCTACGCACCACACGTCTGGCGCTGCGTAGCCGTATTCCTCTTCGTACTCTTCCCGCCACTTCTGGTCTCGAGTGTCGTGGTCTGGCTCAGGTAGCTCAGGGGCCAAAAATCCTCCTAACTCCAGAGACGCAACAATCTTGTAAGCCGTACTCAGAGGGGTCTTGCAGTCCGTATCATTGAGGATTCGCGCAATGATGTCTCCGGCAAAGTGCTTATTCAGTGGTGCTTGCTTCATTTTTCTCTCCTGTAAGTAGCAACAGCGGTTAGAATGCGGTGTGCCGCTTCTTCTGCCTTGTCGATATCCCAGAAAATAAGCTGGTTGTGGTCCGCTGGTTCCTTTGCTGGCTCTTCTAGGTTTTCCCGCTCGTCGTAGAAGACAGTGATAATTCCTTCTTCCCGCCTCAGGTTGACGTAGCCCTCGGTAGAAATATTCCATTCCTTCTCTACAGAGCCTTCGAAGTCCGGGTTGCCATTATCATCAGGTATGTACGGAGAGATGCAGTTAACCCATTCGATAGGCTTGTCATTTCCGTTTTGTAGGAAGTAGTTGAGCGCCAAGTTTCTGAGGTTCTTAAGAGAGTCTTGTACCTTACCCATTGCTCTCTCCTAGTACGATTTCTCTGAGATAGCCTGCGATGGTATCAGGATTTTGAGGCTCCGCTGTTACGGACCGTTTCTCCATTGCAATAATGAGACCTTCGACATTTTCTCGCATACGCAGAATTTCTTTTGCGAGGTCTAGCCAGCTGTATTGAGTTGTAGCGGCTACGCCTTGCTCCATTTCCGCGACTAGCCTCTTTAGCTGTTCGTGATTAATGGTCATTTTTCTTCTTCTTTAGCTCGTATTCGTTGCCGGTAAGAATGAGCTCGCTGGCAAGCTTCCTTACTGCTGTCCATCCGAATTCGTCTTTGTATGCCACGACAAAGCCGTGTTCCCATAGACCAACAACTACTGCGAGTCTGGTTTCTTTCTCAATCTCTACCTCGCGGAAAAGCCAGCGCTCGTCGTACCAGCTAATCTCGTTGACATGTACTCGAGGTAGCTTAGGCAATACCTTAGCGATATTTTCGATGGTGTCCAAATTTTCACTGCCCTTAATCAACATCTCTAGATGCTTCAGGGAGTTATGCGCCTTGATGATGTCTTCGTTTTTCATTAGCTTCTCTCTTCCAAATTGTATTCCCAACCCAAAGGGGTAAGTAGGTTCTCGTCTAGCTCTGCAACATACGGTGCTCTTGAGAGCGGCTCTACGAGACAAAAGATTTTGTGGCAAAGGAAGGATGGTTGCAACATCGTCACCTTCTCGTTGCCGTCATGGTAGAGAGCAACTCGGAAGCGGTGCTCTATATCATCCCATTCAACCTCGTCCATAGTGACAGAAGGAAGTGGTGGAAGTGCGGCAAGAATAGCCTCCCTAGCGCGGTTGGTTGCTGGTACACGGTCACATAGCTTCTTTAGCTCTTTGTGCGCATTAATGATTTCTTGGCGAGTTGGGGTAGTCATTACTTCTCCTTTTCTAGAAAATAGCGCCAGCTTTGCGGAGTGAGGGTGTCCTTATCTAGGGCCACAATGTACGGTTTTGCCATAGTGGTCTCTGGCTCTACGAGACAGTAAACCTTTCGACCATCATAGGTTTCTTGCAACATAACTACGTCACAAGAGATTTCCTTATGCGTAGCTAGGCGGTGTCGGTCCTCTTCGTCATCCCAGCCCTCGTCCAGAACTGTGGGTTTCGGCTTAGGTGGAAGGAACTTAACCAACCTCTTGTAGCTATCGGTATCCTTAGCCTCTTCGAACGAAACATCATACAAATTTTGGATGAGGTACTCTAGCGCGTCGTGCGCATTATAAACCTCTTCGCGGGTGTACTCAGTCATTACTCTTCCTCTTCCTCTCCTACGATGCCGAAGTAGTACAGCTTGCCGGTGACATAGCAGCGCTTACCTTCTGTCCAGTGGTAGCGGGAAACTTCGGTATCGATGAGAAGGTACTGATTACCGTTTACTCCGGCGAGGTAGTAGTTCTTTCCGTACTCATCTTTGACCTGAATACCGGAGATGTCGCCTCTTCCGAGCTCTTCCAGCTCTAAGTAAGAGAAGCTACTTAGCTCTCGAGCTGGGGCAATATCCTTAAGCTCGTTGAGATAATCCAGAAGTGCGTTCTGCAAAGGACCATCAGTAGCAAGCTTGATGTGCTTTTCAAGGTTATTGATGGCCTTATTCATCTCATTGATTTGACGGTCTTGTTCTTCTCTATCGATTCTCATTTTCAACCAACTTCTTGTAGGTGCCGACAATCATCTTGGAAATCATGTCCGCAGATTCTTCGAGCTTTTCTGGCTTAACATTGCCTTGATACAGAGACTCTGCTGCCAAAGCAATCGCCATATCGGTCGTATCCGCGATGGTCACAGGGCCTTCGGTCGTGTAGTCTTTAGTTTCGAAATCGAAGTGGAACTTCTTAGACATTTAATCCTCCTTGAGTCCGCAGTAGAAGTATGCGGTATCTAGTTCTTGCTGTGTCATGAAGCCCTCTTCCACCTTCTGGTTAAGGTGGTCGATTACTGGCTTAAGTGCGTATTTAACGCGAGTGTGTACGTATCGGTTTATCTGGTCTTGCCTATTTCTCGTGGCGCTTGAAGTTGGCGGGGTGTTCCCAGTAGCCATAAGGCTTGCCTCCATCGTCTACTCGTGCATCTTCGTACTCCTTGTTTTCCTCATCGAACAGGTCGGTAATACCGAACAGCTCGAGTAGGAAGACAATGGGGAAGATGACCACCATCGAGGAAATAAGAATCGCTACAAACCCAGCGGTTACAGCGAAGAAAAGCATTTCCTTCCTTTCTCTATGTCGTTTTGGTGTAGCTCTCTGTGGCTACAAGAAAAACCCTACACAGCTAATTCTTCTACCACAAATTGACATGTTTTGTCGGGGGTAGTTTTGAAAGCTGTGTAGGGCTTGACCTGCTAGTTTACTTGCTTACGTGGGGGTAGTTGCTCCTTCGCAGGTAACCAAGGATGGTAAAGAGAGTGAGCAAGCTGAACCAAACCGCGGGGAAGGAGAGGTCTACGTCGAAGGCCTCGCGCATCAAGGGCTCAATGCCAAAGAGCGCCAGCGGAATAGACCACAGGATGTTGGTGAGTAGCTTCAGGAAAGCGATGGAGAAGAGTACGCCTGTCGCCTCAGCAGTGAAATTATCGTTCTCGGGGTGCATAGTTTATCCATTTCTGCGGTATAGGTCTTGCATACCGCCGCTAGACATCTTTTTCTTCTGTTCTGCTCTGGCCTCATCGCGCATACGGTCCGTACGGCGCTGAGCGGTTTCACCTTGTGCAACCTGCCATCTAAGAGCAGAGCGAGCCTGTGGGTTAAGACCATAAGCCTTAATCGAATTCTCGAACGCCTTACCAGCGGTAAGACGGTCAGCGAGCTTGTAATTAGGGTTCACAGACTCATGAAGATAGTAACAGGCCATAAACAGGCCGTGCAAGTCGGCCTTAAGGAACTCGTTAGCCATAGGAGAGGTCCAAATATCCTCCCACCACTTCTCTACTACCGGGGACCACTCTGGCTCGCTATCCCAGTCCTCATCGTTCTTGTTGACGAGCCAGTCAGCGGCATCAGGGAGATAAGGAATCTCTTCCTTGTCCATGCCTCCGGTCAAAATCGTCACTGTGGCTTTAGCACCCTTCTTAGAAGGGCCTCCGGCCTTACCTGGTCCACCTCTAGGCATTTCTTACACTCCTAATCTTCTGTGCGTTGGTTTCTCTCTTGGACTTCTTTAGCAACTCTAGTCGATACGCCTCGTCGGCATAAGGGCTGTCCTCCGGCCACTTGAGCGCGTCTACGTACACACGCGGTTGCTTAGGCCTGCCTGGAGGTTTTCGATGTGCCTTCTTCGGCTTTTCGATGACGATGCCTTCGCGCTTGTATCGGCGCTCTCTGCGCTTCTTCTCCTTGGCGTTCCAGCGCGAGTGCGCGATAGCACAGGCCTCGCACGGCTTCTCTCCGGCGAGATAGTGCGCCATGTAGCCAGCGTTCTTTCCCTTGCGTCCTCGAGGGTGTCTGCCTGTCCTCTTGACGCAGGCGAAGCCTTCGAGCGGAGGCTCAGGCTCGCGCAGTCTCTTTGGCTTGCGTTTGTGGTACAAGGCAAGTCTGTACTCGTTGTGTGCCTTATTGCACTCTTCGCACGGCTTTTCGTGCTTATTTAGGTGCGTCACATAGCCAGAAACAGTGCCGCAGGTCACAGCATTCTTTCTTTCCTTGGTTTTCTGCGTCATTTTAAGTTCCTCTCAAAAAGTTGCATTTTCTGCATAAAACCTCCTGACCTGCGAGTATAGCACAAATTTTGTAAAGTATACTTTACATTCGGCCTTCTCGAACTGTCGCACGCTTATTTTTGCAGCACCGAAGGCGCAGGTCAGAGGGGGTTTCGGGGGGCTTCCCTCCCCCCGTACATCTGTTCGAATCGTATATTATGCACACGCCTGCATAGTATGCACCTGGCCATTCTCATACCACACCGCCGCCTCGTTTGTCAACCCGACCCCTCCCCCGGCGAGCTCCCCCGGCAATACTTCAATCGTGAACTAAATTTACTTTAAGCCTAAAGTTTCAACCTTTAACTAAATTACTTCAACCGTGAACCAATTTCACTTCAAGCCTAAAGCTTCAAGCTTGAACTAAATTTTGTTCAACCTTTAACTAATTCACTTCAAGGCTAAAGCTTTAAGCCTAAACTAATTTTGGTTCAACCTTAAAGTAAAAATCTTTCTCATATAAATTCCGATTTATATAAATCATCCTTTATTACTTCAACCTTGAAACTTCAAGCTTTAACCAATTTTCGTTCAACCTTTAACTAAATTTCGATTTATATAAATAATTATTTATGTCAAAAAGATAAAGAAAAATTACTTAGTTTTGTTTAACTAAATATCGACAGCTCGGAAATTTTTACCCCCGACTACCCCCGCTGATTTGACAAACGCCGCACACTCATACTCACACAACAACGCCGCCAAGCCATACCACACACGCCGCCAAAAAGCAACTCAACAACGCACATCAACGACGTGATAAACAACACACCACAATAACTTGACAACTCACTAATTGCCGTACTCATATAAGACCCCCTATAGAGACCCCCTAGCATACACCGCCACACGATGCAAACCGCTAACCCCGGCGCTACCCCTGCACGCCATACCACACACCACGGCATAACGCAAATAAGACCCCTATATAAGACCCCCTACCACAGAGGCCCCCTACTGTCAAACCGAAACGTGCATACCTATAAGGAACGATTTATATAAATCGGAATTTATACCACGACAATTTGCTTTTGTATTTTATGAATTCTTTTGTATTTTATGCACCTGGCCGCGTTACCCGCCCACGCATACGGCCCCCGTATATAAGACCCCCGGCCCCGGCGACACCACAGCACCCCCTAGACAGCCCCTAGCGGCCCCGTAGACGTGACGAAACCCCCGGCCCTACTAAGTAGACCGGGGGCTAATTTTCTTTTGTCTATGGGCGCTATACGGCCCGCCCATAATCACGGCCCGATAGCCACGCCGCGCGGTACCCTACGAGCACCAGCGCCATAACCGCTACCGCCTCCAAGCGTTCCCAGCCGGGGAGCAACCCGAACAGAATGGTCACAACGAAAAAGACCGCGAGCGCGTAGGCAGCGATGCCGATACCCTGCCAAGTTTCCATCTTCATTTTTACAACCCCGCAATCTCGTATGCGAATTGTAGAATCTGTGCGTCTTCTTCGATGACACCACCAGCGACCGGGATATAATCGTGCAGCAGAATGATGGTCATGATGTGGTAGATGAACTCAAGCGCAAAAGACATTTTTCTTTCTCTTTCTTTTTCTTTCCTTATGGGCGCAATTTTGTCAACTGGAAACCACCCCCTAAAGGGGGCAATTTCCCTGGCCGGTTAAACTGCCATTTTATCCGAAATTACGTGGTACTTTTCCTCCCACAGCATCGGATAAACATAGAATTGGTACCCGGCGGGAGTCTCAATTACGGCGGTGTCATCATCATGAAATTCTATCGTTGTGCGGTCATCTGCCTCCCGAATAGCAATGTTTACCGCGCCTTTTACAGTCTTCGCGTCGAGTGGTTCCGCCAAACCTACCGGCCCGCGCGAGTCAATTTCCTGAATGAGAAACATAATCTTTCCTTCCTTTTTGGTTTGCCTCTCAATTGCTTACACCCCTAATTATATGGTGCGAGCAAGTCAAAAGCAAATCGGCTAACCCCGGCCACCCCCGGGGGTAATTCTCTGGAAAGAATCACCCCCGCGATTTGACATTAACGGTCGATGTAGTCCGCTAGTCCGTTGATGGTGCCGTTGGTGGTTTGGGCGGGGAACACCGCGCCGCCACGGCCATTAGTAACGTATACGTCCGTTTGGTTGCGTAGTTCCGCTTCATGTAGAACACGGCGGGCGAAATCTGTCAAATTCTCGCCATGCTTGGGGGTGAAGATTGCCGACACCTCAACCATTTCGTTCCAGACCCCGATAACTTTCCGGCCCGGTGCGTTAGAGTTCAGGCACCAGTTAGCCATATCAAAGGCGGCGTGGATATCCTTACCGAACTCATCGGTGGAGTGAACAAACGAGTAGCCACCGACATAAACGGCAACCTCTGGCACAGTCTTCCCGTCGAGTACCAACGAGCAATCGTCGAGGGTATTTTCAACGTTGAAATTAACCCAGCGGGCGATGTTCATGAGGTTGTTATCAGAACGGAGTGCAACGGGCATATAAACGAAAGACATTTTTGATTTCCTTCCTTTGGTCTTTCTCTCTTGCGGACACCCTTAAGCTTACACACCCCGCAAGCCCTACACAAATTATTTCGGTGTGTTCTCGGTCACATTTCCGAGCCAGCCCCCTACCCGGTAAAAAGGTCAGTTAACTACAGACCTTACCAAACCCACCACCAAATCACCAAATTCTAATTTTACCCCCATTTTACCCCCGAAAATCGATGAATTTATATGCTTTGACCTGCCGAAATCCCGTCAGCGGCCTAACAGCGACCTAATAGGGTAGTTATACCGGAGAGGCCCTTAAGGCGCTTAGACGGCCATATAGGCCCTATTTTGAGCGTCCTACAAACACGAAACCGGCCTATTTTCGGCAAAATATTTTTGTGAGCTCGGCCACACCCTTGTTGGCAACGACTTTCAAATAAATAAGGATTTATATCACG